>Ga0307507_10001450_pt1 | contig 53080 bp, 53 predicted proteins | sample 7_EM_MG_FD_207223 | JGI IMG/M metagenome (GOLD analysis project Ga0307507, IMG submission 207223) | Populus trichocarpa ectomycorrhiza microbial communities from riparian zone in the Pacific Northwest, United States - 7_EM | ecosystem: Host-associated > Plants > Roots > Unclassified | place... | reverse complement strand
GAAGATTTCTGCCAGGAAGGCGAGGGGGGGTGACGGTTGTGCAGAGGGGGATGAGGAGGGGGGCTCCGGTAGGCGAGGGGTGTTGGCGCGGGAGATGGCGGCTGCCAGGGCCTGGTTGCCTGGGGGGATGGGAGGTATCTCCATCAGGGGACGGAGCGGGGGGTAAGACGCGCGGGGGTGTCCCGTAAGCAAAGCGGGTTGAGCGTTTGAGTAGAATGTAGGGGGGGGGTAGTGGAGGGCGAGTAGCTTGCCCAAATCCCATGTCCCGAGGGTGCCCTTATATAGGGGTTCTTTTCACAACCCTAACCCTGCGTGTCTCATACTCTCGCGTCTCCCGACTCATGACTCATAGTGAGTCATAGTGTGAAATCCATCAGCTGACTCGTCCGAGTCAGCTGCGCCTTATCTCGCCCCCAATCAAAACTCATAAAACAACTCATGTGCCCTAACGGGGTCACATGCGTGGAACCCATGACTCACAACTATGAGTCATGTGCGAAATACATAAACCACATATTTCCAGAAACTTGCGTCATGTCAACTATCCCCCAATTATAATCAACCGATGACACGCTATTGCGTCGTCCTGTAAAATCCGCTGAGTCCACTGATCTCATAGCATGAAAGATAACAACCCGATGACTAATAATTATTAGTCATGTGAGAATCTACCCTGCTAAGTCACCGTTTGTGACATCAGCTCCCTTCCCCCTCTTCGATCGGTCCCACGATGCTAAACAGCTTCTCTCCAGAGCGTGGCTCCGATATGGGGTATCCTCTGTTTAACTCGATTCTATGCTTGTTGGAGCTTTTCCTTCTCCTTGTTGAGTTGTTCGAGCCCGTTGACCTTTGTGACGCTGAATTGCGCAGAGTGAGCGAGTTGGTTTCAGAGGTCCGAGATTCTCCTTTCCAAAGCTTCCATGTCCGGAATGGTTTTTTAACTCCCCTCTCTCCCCAGCCGTGTCCTCACCACTCTCCTGTTCTTGTGTTCCCTTCCGCCATTCTTCGATAACATCCCTCTTTCCCCCACTTGTCCGGGGTAAGAGCCGGCATCCACCTTTTCCTATCGGCGCTCGTTGCAGTTGTTGTTAAAACAATCCTTCCAGCTCGTGATTTCATGATGAGCCCTTGGGGCTCTTCATCGTTGAGGTTGTTGTTGTGGGACCCAGTCCTCTCCTGAGTTGGCTTCCATCTCCTGTCGCCAGTTGTGGTCGTGGGCGACACTTGGTTTTCTCCATCTCCTGGTGAATTGTGGGTACCAGCCTAACCCTTGTTCTTTACCAAGATGGATTTGGCATCTATCATCCGTGCATTCTGTCCAGTTCAGGGAGACGTGTGCCACCTCTCTGCTTGGGGTGCCCGAGTATTCTCTGCTAGTGGGGGTAGTGTTGGGGGCAACGCGCTGGCTGTCGCTCTATGGTCTTCGTGAGTGTCGTTCCTGTTTGACGACAGGGGGCAGGTGAGGAGGCAGGTCTGTGGATTCTAAGCGGTATCCACTCCGGGCTTTCCTGGCCAGCACTGGTGGAATCATTTGACTGTGTGTTCTGCCTGGTTGAAGTCTTGTGTGGGGTACCAGACTTTATCGGGTTCGGGTGAGTAGCCTTTCCACGGAGCTCGATTTTAGAGCTCGTTGTAGTGGAGTCGACCGTCGATAATTTCGTCGAGTTCGTATTTGTCCTCTCCTTCTATCTGAATAGGAGGAGGGGGTTCTTTGATTCGTTAGGGGAATCGGTTGTCTTAGTAAAGTTCGAGGAGCGCGATGTGGAATGTGTTATGTATAGCTATTAAGGGTAGTACGGCCAGCTTATATGCACTTGTCCCAATCTTTGCCAAGATTTTGAATGGTCCGATTTTCTTGTAGTCCAGTTTCTTCGATGGTCTCGCCGTCTTGATATTGCGTAGCAACAACCAGACCATATTTCCTGATTGTCGGTTCAGATCGGGTTTTCTGTGTAGATTGTAGAATTCTTTTTGCCCTAATGGTGCGGCCATCATCTCGTTTCTTAATGCCTCATGCAACTGGCTCATTTCTTCTAGTTTCGTTTGCTTTCCTTGGATCAGATGACTGATCATCTCGGATTCGGTGTGGATTCTGCAATTTGCAATAAAGGGGGTGTTTTTGATGGTCTCCTGATATCTCTTGTTGTACGCAAATTCTGCAAGTGGTAGGTAACCCACCAATCGTCGGGTTGCTAGTTGCTGTATGCTCATAGGTATTGTTGCAAAATGGCATTGGTCTGTTCTGTCTGTCCGTGTGTTTGTGGATGGAAAGCTGTGCTAAGTCTTTGTTCGATTCCTAATCTCCCCGTAGTTTCTTTCCACAGTTCTGAGGTGCATAGTCTCCCCCTGTCGGTGATGATATCGTGAAGTAGTCTGTGTAGCCTGACTATTTCTTTCATGAAGAAATGGGCGAACTGCCGTGCGTCCCGGTCCCTCGCGCATGGAATTCAATGGCTTATTTTTGTAAGCCGATCGATGACCACCAGTATGATGTCATATCCTCTTGATTTCGACAGGTCCGTAATAAAGTCAATGGCTATTGATTTCCCTGGTCGATCAGGGGCCTCCTTTGACTGCAGCAATCCGTAGGGTGCATGTCGGACCAGTTTGGTCCGCTGAGATGTGTCGCAATTCTTTATGAATCGTTTCATATCTTCTCGTATCTTTAGCCAACAATATCGTCGGCCGTTGAGTTCTGTACTTTTTGCTGTTCCGCCATGTCACGCTTGTGGGGGTTCTTGACGTTTAGCGATACGTGTGGTTCGTATCCCTTCGTCCCTTGGTATCCACATCTCTCCTTGATTCCATAAGAGGCTGTCCTTTCATTGGCATAGCCCCCGTGCTATTCCTTTCATTTCTTCTCTTCCTTGGTCCAAGTTTCTCTTAATGTTTTGAATCTCGTTGTCAATTGTGCTCCCCTTTTGTATCCCACCTGCGTCATTGTCTTGGAATTCTGTTGTTTCCAATACGTTGAGCTTGAGTTCTTCAGTCTCTGGGATATCCCAGTATCGTTCTTTTGGCCGTAAGATTCCCGTTTTTCGTGTGAGTCTCTTGTCGCCTGCTATGGGTAGGTCTCCTTCCCGTCTTGTGAGGGCTTCTGGCTTGCCCCCATCCTTTCCTGGTCTGTATTCGATTCTGAAGTTATATTGACCCTGTTCTTGCATCCATCATGCTTGTCGTTCACTTAGTTCCTTTGATGTCATGAAGGTTACTAATTTTTGGTGGTCCATGAGTGCCCGTACTGGGTTCGGGCTTTCGTTTGTGTACCGTTTCCATTTGTGGAACGCCTGAACTATTGCCAGTAATTCCTGGTCGTTTATATCGTAATTGCATTCGGCACTCGAAATGGTCTTGGATCGGTAAGCCACCGGTCTCCATTTACCGTCCCGGGATTGTTCAGATAGTATGCCGGAGAAGACATATTTCGAGGCGTCTGGTTTGGTCTTGGTTGGTGCGAGGGGGTCGCAATAGACCAGTAGTGGTGCTGTGGTGAGCTTTGTTATTAATTGATTGAATGCTTTTTGTTCTTTGTCTCCCCACTCCCATGTGCCGATTCAATCCTTTTTTGTTCTTGGGTATAGTGGTCTGGGTATCCTCCTAATACCCTCTATAAACCGTTGGTTCAAGTTGCAAAACCCTAAGAAGCATTGTATTTCCTTGATTTTCTTGGGGGCCGTGCAATCCCAGATGGCATGTGTCTTGACCATGTCTATCTTGCCCCCTTTTTGTCCAATGATAAATCCTAGGTATTCTGTTTCGCATTTTTGAAATTGGCATTTGGATGGTTTGACAATGATCCCTGATTTTTGTATTACTTTGAGTATGTTACTAACGTCTTTTCGGAGTTGCTGTATGGTGTTCGAATATATGAGTACCTCATCCAGATAGACGATACAACTCATGGCGATATGTTCCATAATGACCTCATTGATCAATTGTTGGAATGCCGCCGGTGCGGTGCATAGTCCGAACCGCATGACTAGGTATTCGTAAGTCCCTACTTTTGTCGAAAAGGGTTTCTCACATTCGTCTCCTTCTCTGATCCGAATGTTGTGGTAGGCGTCCTTAATATCCAGCTTGGTGAAGTACCTAGGTCCCTCTAGCCTGTCTAGGGTTTCACTAATGAGTGGTAGAGGATGTCGATCCTTCTTGGTGAGTTCGTTGAGCGCTCAGTAATGGGCCTATTGTCTGAGTTTGCCGTCCTTTTTCTTAAGAAACATGATTGGTGAAGCCCTTCCTGACTTCACCCTTCGATTCCACCCTCGGTCCTAGTTTTGTATGATGTATAGATGGAGTTCTTCCAGTTGATCGTAACTGAGGGCCTATAACTTCTTGATGGATACCGTTTTTCCTTCTACCAGGTCTATTCCTAGATCCATGTTTGGTGGGTGGGATGGTAGTCTCGTTTTTTGCCCTTTTTCGAATACATCTAGCAGGTGATGATATTCTCGCGGTACCGTGTCTCTAACGTCTTGGTCTTCGTTGTCTTTTTTGTTTTTTATCGCCAGCTCTGTGCTGATGTTGATAGCTTCCAGCTGAATTTCGTTGTCGACTTTATCCCAGCTTAGGATGCCGGTTGTCTCGCCTCTTTGGTACAACTGTGTGAAAGGTCTTGCCGATATCTCGTTGATTTCCATCTTTGGCTTGGCCTTCCGGCCCTTGCCCTCTGGTTCCATGGTGGTGTTGGAGCTCCCGAATCCTGGATCTCCCCTTTCGGTATCGCCCAACTGGATTCCTTCATGGAGCTCCCGGTTGTCGATTTTTTTGATTATTGGTTGTGCGATCCTGTCTACTTTTTCCACTCGGTATGGTTGGTCTCCTAGGTTGGCTAGTAGCACTTTCACTTCTCCTTTGTAGTCAGAGTCTATTACACCTGCAGTTGTCGTGAGTCGGTGTTTGACTACTAGACTGCTTCGTCGGGCAATTCGCACATACGTGTCGTGAGGTAATCCAATAGCTATCCCCATCCCAACAATTGCTTGCCCTCTGGCAGGAATGTAGGTTGCTTCAATTGCGTACAGGTCGTGTCCTGCCGCCCTTGCTGATGGCTTCATCGGCACTTTGGCCTCGTTGGACATCTTAGTAACTCTGACGCTCTGGTCATTGGCTGTCGGGCCACTCTTGGCCGTTGGGCCATTCTTGGCCTGGATCTTGGAGAATCTGGTAATGAGATTCTCTTACAAGGCTTTTTTTCGGGTACGGCATATGCGATGGGCGAACTTTTGAGACACCAAGTCGTACATCGTTCGCTGTTGAATATGATCCTTGTGTCATTCCAATCGATTGTTGGATTGTGTTCTCTTAACCATGGCATCCTGAGGATGACCTCATGGTTTTGGAGGTTTGCCACTTGGAAGGTGGCCAATTCCCTATGCCTACTAATGTCCATAGATACTTTCGTCATATGGGTAACTGGTCCCATAGGGCTTGGTTTCCCGTCTGCAAGGTCAATCTCCCTGGGGTTCTTTGCTTTGATCATCTTGATCCCATGTTTGTTACAAACCTCTCTGTCAATGAAGTCTTCTGTCGCTCTTGAGTGAATCATGGCGTTGATAGTGACTGACTCCTTCCCGCTGTGTAGTTGTAACTTCACCATAATATGGTCATTGTCGTGTTTGAGGGATTCTATGTAGTTGAGTGCAGCGTAGTAGTTTTCCTTCATGATGGGTTTTCGTTCAGTTCTGTCCCTCAGAGCATCTCTTACTGGGGAGATTCATCGTTTCCTGAATGTTCGGGTTCCTGTTCGACCTTGATTTCCCTAATCTTCGGTAGGGTTTGCCGCAGGGCGATCTTCCTCGTGGGTTGCCCGCTCCTGGCTTGTGTGTTGAATGGTTTGGGTCGGTCCCTTTGTGGCCAGCTCCGGGCTAAGTGTCCAGGTAGTGCGCACTTGAGACATAGTTGTTCCCTTATCCGCCTTTTGAATTCTTGGCTTGCGATGTTTAATCTTGGTCGTCTCCGGGTCGCGTCTAGTTCCATTTGGTCGCCATAGTTCTGATTGTCATTATTCGTAGGTCGATATGTCCCCTCTGGGTTTCGTGGTGTGATGGTCTCTCAATGGACGTTGATTCTTGCTGGTGATCCTTGAATATGTCTGACCGTTGGCACCTGGGTTTCATTCTGGATCGCGCATTGTGCTAGGGCTTCGAGGTCCTTATATTCTTCACTACTAGCTCCCCAGGCATCCTGAAATTCTGCGATCATTCCTCCTAGAAGTAGCTCTCCTCCGATTTAGTCGTCCAACGCGGCTTCGCTAGCCATGAGACCGAATTCATGCCAGTAGTCCGTCACTCATCGTTTGCCTTGTTTCATGTTCTTTAGTCTGATTCTCGCTTCTCCTCTGGCGTCGATCACGCCAAATTGTCTTTATAATGCTTTTTTGAATCCTGCCCAATTGTCCCATGTTGGGGTGATTCGTTCTTCTGCATAAGGTGTGATCCAGGTCCCTGCATCCTCCATTAGGAGGCTTGTTGCAACCAGGATGTTTGCCTCATCAAGTCCGTTCTGCCACCCTACTGTCCTGTAGTATAGTATGAGTTGGGCTAGCCTTCCTCGTAGTTGGTGTCGTTATCTTCAGTAAACCTCTGGTCCCTTGGCCTTGAGCTTCCTTGTTCCTCCACTTAGTGATGTGATGATTTGTCTCATCTGTTCTGGGCTTACAATCAGGGTTGTTTCCAGGAATGTCGCACCTCCGTGCTCTGCTTTAGCCGCCATTGTGTTTCGTCCTGTTCTTCCTTGTTCTTCTGTTTCTTCTGATCCAATTAGTAATGGTGGGTCTGGTGTTGTCGGGCTTGGTGCCCTCTCTGCCGTTAAGACCCTATCAAGCCCTTCTCCTAGTGATAAAAGGTGGAGATTTACCGCTAGGGGGTCAATGTCGTTTTCGTTGTTGCTCGCCGTTTTGTCTGTTTGGTAGGTGCTGCTGGTTGCCGGAAACAAATGTTACAATCCTCTTCGCTCCGGGGGATACTTGCAGCAGGTAACCGATTGTCTCCTAAGGATCACTTCTTTTTAGCCCAATAGCTGTTGCGATGGCTAAGTCCGTTGACTCCTATCGAGCAACATCGATCGCTTGGCTCATATAAGACAGTAGTGTCTTGGTTTCCAGAAGTGTGATAGATAAAAATCTTTGTTTTAAATAGTGTGGTATATGAAAGAACTTAGATGGTTGCGTGAAGAACCCAAATCCCATGTCTTTTTTTTTTCTTTTTTTTTTTTCTTCTTTTTTTCCTGTGCTATGTTTTATTCATCATCTAGGTACAAAGACTACATGCAGCGCTAGCTATGGTAAAGAAAAACCTCCGTGAACCCAGCGGCGCCAGCGAAAAAGCTATCAACCCAAGTCTCTCTGGTCGGTGACCAACCGCACACCAGCCACGCAAAATAAGAAATCAAACTCCGACTAGAGAGGTGGAATAAGAAACATCAAATAAATCCATAGTGAGGAATCAACAGGAAAGCCCTTGCCGTAGACACCTGACAAAATGAAATAATGGATAGACCACTTGTGAAACCCTAAGTAACCGACGATGAAGGAAGACCAAAGGGGGTGCGGGGGCCACTAAAACCGTTGTGAGGTTGCAACCATTACTCAAGAACCCAAGGTGTTGACATCCGCCACCGAGGCAGTGCAATACGACGACTGAGCGTAACTGAGAGGTGCGACCGTGGCAAGCGCTAGGGCGGCGAAGGCAGTAGGGTGCGAGCCGAGTGAATAGACAGTAGCTGTAACCGAGCAACGGGAGGAGACCTGATGTGGGACAGGAGGGGTAGACCCAATAACTGTGGAAACTCTCGGTAACCTTGTGCGTGTCTGACTAGGCAGCCTCTAACAAAGGTGAAGAGAATGGAGAAATCGACCCTGGCCGGTTGCAATTGTTTCTTCTACTGCGAACTGTAGTCCCAGCCGTCTGTAACATGGGCGAAAGGGTGTTGCCGACCATGCGAACGCTAAGCGAGGCAGCGAAGCGCAACCAAAAAGAGGCCGGGATTGAGCCAGTCAACCCCAAGAAACAAGGACGCCAGGGCCCAAGAATCATGATAAGGGAAGTATGGCGGGTGGGGGAGGGTGCTGCTCACCGAGAGTGCCGGTGCAGCTCACTGAGAGTGCGGTGGTGGAGGATATTGACGATCAATTCTCATAGTGTTGAGATTTCAATCACCAGGTGTGTAAGGGAGATGGTTTGTGACCCAAATCTCATGCCTTTTTTATTTTATTTTTTATTATATTTTTATCATGGATTCATTGTTGTTAGATCCAAGAAGCTTCGTGCAGCGCCAGCTATGGAAAAAACAAAACCTATAAATCAAAACCAACAACAAAAGGAACCCTTATCTGCTGTTCCTCCGCGACGAGTGAAAGTACTTAGGCCAAAACCACTTGCCTATCGTTCCGAATCGGAAACCAAATATAAGGAAATTACAACACTAAACCTCCTTCTCATTTACCCGTTTTTTGTAAGGAAAGATATACGTAGGGAAAATAAAACAACCAACCACCTTGACGAAGGAAATAAGCAAGACCACCGCGGGGGGGACTGTGTCTCTTACCACGGGGTGGGGGGGATGGAGGGGGGGGGGCTTTGGTCGGGGAGCATGTCCGGGGGGAGGCCGGTCTTTGTTTGTGTGATGTATTCGCCTAACGTTGGTATGAGGTGGGGTTGGGACCAGATTGTCGCATCGTGCCCAGAGGAGGAGACATGTTTCAGTAGGTCGTCTCGGATCTGTGCGCGGGCAGTGCAGATGAGGATGGCGTGCTGGAAGGACTCTGGTCCGGTCTCGCCTCGTGGGCAGGTTGGGTCTGGGTTTTCGTCAAACCATGAGGGCTGGGCGGCCAAGTACCTCTTTGCTGATCGGATTTGGTGAATTCTACACGCCATAAACTTCCCTAGTCCCATAAAGGGGTGTGGGGAGAGGGAGGGGGGGTACTCATAGTACGGTGGCGTGGGGTCGTCTGTGGCCCAGTCTTGGAGGAGCATGTTCCTACCGCGGGCTCGGAGGGCCCTGTAGGTTCTTCTCATGAGCTCTGGTGGGGGAATGTCTGTTCCTGGTGGGGGTGGGGCGTGAAGAACAAGAGGAAGGCGTGTTAGGCCTTCTTGTAGGGGTAGGGTGAGGGGTGCCAGGGGGTCAATGGGGAGATGTTTCCTTGTTGGGGGGTTGGGGACTCTCGTGCGCCTGCTGAGAGGGAGGTAGCCGGAGGAGAGGCCTATCGTAAGGTGCCTGGTTGAGTCTTGGGCTCTGAAGATGGAGAGGGAGGGGAAGGACAGTGGGAGTCTGGCTGAGGCCGGGTTGGCATTCGGTGAGGCGCAGGCGACTCTTAGGGCGGCGAGACGCCTCTTGTATCTGCAGTAGGAGGCAATGGGGGGAAGACAGGCCTCCCAGGAGAGGATGGTGGTGGCGGTGGAGAAGAAATTGTTCGTAGTCCATCTTTGGACCCTGTGCCAGAAGCCGTTCATGCCTCTGAGCGCAGCATAGTTAGGGGTGAGGAGGTCGGCTCCGTAGGTGAGTATAGGGAGGAGGATGCCGTTGGCAATGCGGTGGCAAAGGAAGGGTCTCCTGCCTGCTCCTGGGGAGACGAGGCGTTTCATGAAGGAGAAGCCGGCTTAGGCCAATGAGAGCCTGTGCCCGTAGTGGTGTGCGGTGTTGTAGGCGGTGGTGAACCAATATCCTAGCCACCTGACTACCTTGGAGGGTCGGAAGAGGTGGCCTTCCAGTTCGATAGTGGCACTTGCGGGGGGCGTCCTCTGGCATGGGGTCCGCCAGTGGGTGAGTTCGGCTTTGGGGACACAGAAGGACACGCCTAGGTCTCGGCCTTTTGCTGCTATGGTGGAGAAGAGTCCTTGTAGGCGTTGTATGTTGCCCCTGTAAGAGGGGCAGGCCACGGTGATCGAGAAGTTGTCAACCTAAGAGAGCATGAGCCCTTTGGGTACCGACCTGTGAAGGGGGGCGACATATAGGAGGAAAAGAAGGGGGCAGATTGGGGACCCCTGGGGGGTGGCCACAGGAACCGGTGAGGAGATGTTGGGGGAACCTTGGAGAACTAGGGTCCACGTTCTTTCCGAAAAGAAAGAGGACACCCAGACGACCATATAAGAAGTGACACGGGAGGCCAGTAGTCTGGCCCTGAGGGTGGAGCCGTTGACGTTGTCGAAGCTGGCTTTGATGTCTAGGAACAAGGTGGAGACCTCTAGTCTGGGTCTCTGAAGGGTTTTTGTTTCGTGCATGAGGGCGAGGCAGGCGTCGGAGGAGCTTAGTCCTGGTAAGGAGCCGCATTGATTTGGGTGGAGGAGGCCCTCAGTTCTAGCCATGGCGGACAGTCTCACCTTCAGGACTCTTTCGAGGATTTTTGAAATGGTTTTGAGGAGGGCGAGGATGCCGAAGGAGGCCGGGGAGTTGTAGGAGGACTTGCTGGGCTTATCCAGGACCACCCCATTGGCGGTTTTAAGGGAGGGGGGATGGTAACCAAATGCCACCGGGGGGGAGAGGAGTTCAAGTATGATCGCGGGGTTGATGAGGTTGACCTTGTTCCACACGCCGTAGGGGACCCCATCGGGGCCCGGGGCGGAGGAGGCGGAGAATTTGGAGAGGGCGAGTTTGATGTCTTCCTCAGTGAGGGGGTTAGCGGACGGGTTTCTCTTTAGGCGACCTCTGCTGGGCAGGGGTTCCTTAGGGAGGAAGAAGTGGTCCAGAAGCCCGTTGTTGATGGTGACTGGGTTTGAGGGGTCGGGGAGGGAAGAGAATCTCGGGGTCTTTCTTGGGGCGACCAGTCCCAAACCCCATGTCTTTTTTCTTTTTTTTCTCTTTTTTTTTTTTATCATACTTTAAATTTTGGTTCTAGCTGAGTCCGAAGGCCAAGGCAATAAGTACAAAAATAGCAGGCATCCCGAAGGATCTGGCCTGCAACAAACTTCCACCCAGGCCAACACATCGTCAACGGGGTGGAAACTGTGGGAAAACCCCTAGTGTAAAACAGGCACCAAGCGCCCGGGCGCTAAAAGCTAAAACAAAATATACATGAAACTCGAAACCAAAAGAAACCATCCACTAGAAACCCAATAAAAAACGAAACAGTGAGAAAAACCAAAAAAACCAAAAATCTGTAGTAGAAGGTCCTGGGAAAGCCCATCCGCCGCGACGGCCTTTAACGATCCCAGAGTATGCTTATCACCGAATACAACCACGCACAAAGGTAATAGTACCGGAGCCATAAAGCCCCTGACCGCGGGGTTAATGGTAGAACGTGTGGCGGGTTAGGCCGAGGGAGTCCACGACTCCTAGGGGAAAGCGAGGTGAATGGTGGCCGGACGCCGGGGCGACCGAGCGGGGTGGGGGGTGTTGGCTATAACCGCGCCACGGAATGAAGACCAAGTGAGGGGGGTGAGGGGTGTGCCCAATCAAGTAGAAGTACGAGGGAGGGAGGACCGAAACGAGAGCACCACTTTTCGACGATGCCGACCGTACGGAACTGTGATCCGAGGAGATAGTGCAATACCAGGGACCGGGCCCACCGGGGCCACTACTTCAACGATAACCCGACACTACGACCGACCCATTGACGGAAGAAAGGGGGTTGCCGACCGTGCGAACGCTAAGCGAGGCAGCAAAGCGCATGCGAAAAGAGGGGGTGATTGAGCCAAACGACCCCTAGAACCAAGTACGCCAGGGCCCAAGAACATGATAAGGGAAGTAAGGCAGGAGGGGGAGGGTGCAGCTCATGGGAAGTGCGGGTGCAGCTTACTGAGAGTACGGTGGGGGTGGAGGTTGACGATGAATAGTCATGGTGTTGAGATTTCAATCGCGGGGTGTGTAGAGGAGATGCTTCTTGTCCCAAATCCCATGTCACTTTTTTTCTTTTTCTTTTTTCTTTTCATGTGCTTTGTTTTATTTATCATCTAGGTACAAAGGCTACCTGCAGTGCTAGCTATGGTAAAGAAAAACCTCCGTGAACCCACCGGCGCCAGGAAAAAAGCCATCAACCCGAGTCTCTCTGGTCTGACACTAACCGCACACCAGCCACGCAAACTAAGAAATCAAACTCCGACTAAGGGGGCGGAATGAGAAACATCAAATAAATAGAAGGGGAGGAATCAAAAGGAAAACCCTTGCCGTAGACTCCGACAAAAAAAATAATTGATAGACCACTTAATGCAACCCTAAGTACCGACAATGAAGGAAGGACAAAGGCGCCGCGGGAAGTCACTGAAACGGTTGTGACATTGCATAACACCAACACTATGCACCGTGTGGCATTGTCAACATTACTCAAGAACCCAAGGCGTTCACATCCGCCACCGAGGCAGTGCAATACGACGACTGAGCGTAACCGAGGGGGGCGACCGTGGCAATCGCTAGGGCGGCGAGGGCAGTGGGATGCCAGCCGAGTGAATGGATTGTAGCTGTAACCGAGCAACGGGACGAAGCCTGAGGGGGGGGAGGAGGGGTAGACCCAATAACTGTGGAAACTATCGGTAACCGTGTGCGTCTCTGACTAGGCAGCCTCTAGCGGGAGCGAAGAGAACGGAGAAATCGACCGTAGCCTGTTGAAAAGTTTTCTCAAACAGTGAACTGTGGTCCCAGCCGTCTGTAACATGGGCGAGAGGGTGTTGCCGACTGTGCGAACGCTAAGCGAGGCAGCGAAGCGTAGCCGGAATGAGGGGGTGATAGAGCCAAACGACCCCTAGAAACAAGGACGCCAGAGCCCAAGAACATGATAAGGGAATTAAGGCGGGAGGAGGAGGGTGCAGCTCACGGAGAGTGCGGGTGCAGCTTACTGAGAGTGCGGTGGTGGTGGGTGTTGACGATGAATTCTCATGGTGTTGAGATTTCAATCGCCGGGTGTGTAAGCGAGATGGTTCCTGTCCCAAATCCCACGTCTTTTTTTTTTTTTTTTTTATCAAGTGCTTTGTATTAATCAACTACTGGGGAACAAAGACTACGTGCAGCGCTAGCTATGGTAAAGAAAAAACCCCATCCCCTAATTTTTCTTCTCCCCGGCACCAGGGAAAAAGCCATCAACCCAAGTCTCTCTGGTACGAGACCAACTGCACACCAGCCGCGCAAAATAAGAAATCCCCCTCCGACTAAGTGGTCGAAAAGAAAAATACAAATAGATACATGGGGAGGAATCAACAGGAAAACCCTTCCCGTAGACACCAACAAAATAAATAATTGATAATACAACAAGCGAAACCCTAAGTAACCGACAATGAAAGAAGAACAAAGGGGGTGCGGTGGCCACTAAAAACCATTGTGGCGTTGCAAACATTACTCAAGAACCCGAGGCGTTGACATGCGCCACCGAGCCAGTGCAATACGACCACTGAGCGTAACCGAGGGGCCCGACCATGGCAATCGCTGGGGCTCCCAAGGCAGTAGGGTGCCTGCCGCGTGAAGGGACCGTAGCTGTAACCGAGCAATGGGACGAAACCTGAAGGGAGGGGAGGAGGGATAGACGCAATAACCGTGGAAACTATCGGTAAGCGTGTGCGTGTCTGACTACACAGCCTCTAGCAAAAGTGAAGAGAACTGAGAAATCGACCGTGGCCTGTTGAAAGGTTTTCTCCTACTGCAAACTGTAGTCCCAGCCGTCTGTAACATGGGCGAGAGGGTGTTGCCCACCGTGCAAGCGTTAAGCGAGGGAGGGAAGCGCAAGCAGCGAGAGGGTAGAGTAGAGCGGAACGACCCCTAGAGACAAGGACGCCAGGGCCCAAGAACATGATCAGGGAGGTAAGGCGAGAGGGGGGGGGTGCAGCTCATGGAGAGTGCGGTGGTGGTGGATGTTGACGATGAATTCTCATGGTGTTGAGTTTTCAATGGCCGGGTGTGTAAGGGAGATGGTTCGTGACCCAAATCCCATGTCCCGAGGATGCCCTTATATAGGGGTTGTTCCCTCAACCCTAACCCTGCGTGACACACACTCTCGCGTCACGCTACCCATGACTCATAGTGAGTCATCGTGTGAAATCCATCAGCTGACTCGTCCGAGTCAGCTGCGCCTTATCTCGCAACAAATCAAAACCCATAAAACAAGTTATGTGCCCTAACAGGGTCACATGCGTGAAATCCATGACTCACAACTATGAGTCATGTGCAAAATACATAAACCACATAGCCACGAACTTGCGTCATGTCAAATATACCCCAATCATAATAAACCGATGACACGCTATTGCGTCGTCATCTAAAATCCTCTGTGTCAACTGATCTCATAGCGTGAAAGATAACAACCCTATAACTAACAATTATTAGTCATGTGATAGTCTGCCTCGCTTAGTCACCGTTTGTGACACATACTCATCGATTCAAACACTCTGCAACAACACCGCAAAGGTATTCGTAATATCTGCGAAGAAATATGAGACCCACAGATGAAAGTTAAATCATGTTAATGCAAATTCCACCACAACAAAACCGAATTCTTGGGATTTGGCGTTGGACAAGAAGAAGTGAAGACAGACCCAGTCAAGACGCAAGCGATCTGGTATTGGACAAACCCTAAATAGATAACCGAAATGCCATTCCTTCCAGGATTCTGCCTCTTCTACCGACAATTTATAGAAGGTTTCAGCAGAATAGTAAGACCAGTATACGCACTAAGAAAAATGAAGTGCATTGGCAAATGAGAATGGGGGGACCAGGAGCAACGTGTATTCAAAGCATTCAGGACAAAACTTACCACACAGCAGCAAAAAAAACTTTCACTCCGGACACATGACGCCCATGTCCGGACGAGCCGCATCCACCCCATGCCTCCTCTGCGCCCTGGACGCCTGGTCGTTCTTTGCGTATCATATCTTGTGGCTGCTGCATCGCGATGGCCCTTTCTATTTCCCGAAGGGGCAGGGGTGCTTCTGGTGGCCAATTCCGTCCCCCCACAGTCCGCCACCTTACGTTTTCCTCTCCGGCGTCCAGCGTACGCCTACCATATTGTTGGCATTAGGTGCCGCCCTCGCCACTCCCCCACTTCCAGCGGCCTGGATCCGTCCACTAGCATCCCAGAACGCTTCATTCGTAGTCTGCCCCCTCACCGCGACTTTTTTAGGCATGCATACTGTAGTATGGAGAATAGCCCTCTTGTTATGATCCACTGAGGCTAAACCTCCGTCGCCTAGATTTGTTCCTATAAAACATGCTCCTCACCCATGGGCTCGGTAGTGTGCAGTAGTGTCATATTGTCATTAAATGTCCGCAGGTTAATCCTCTAGTACTCAAGAGGCCGAGTTGAAGCCGGACACTTTAGCTAGGGATTGCCATCTTAAGTGTCCGTCCTCAGCTCGGCTGCATCTATATTTCATTAACCGTCCCCAGATTTATCCTGTAGTACTCAGGCGGCCTGGTCGACGCTGCATAAATGCTCTACATAATCTCATAGAATCATTTAATATAATTAATATATATCCTTAACCGTCCGCAGATCAATTCTCTGATTAACTATCCATTGCCTCTCCCTACTAGGAATTACATGCGCCTATCCAATTACTGCCCCTATACCAACTATTCTCATGTCTGGACCAATAGACCGCTTGCGGACTTGAATATGTCCGCTTGCCAGGTGCAATATAACACCATTGATCAGATCAAGTACACGAACCACTCCCAGCCGATGGACTGCTGTGGCTTTCCTTAGAACAGTTCTTATCTTGAAATGTGTTAATAAACACGTCACGGCCTGTCCTCGCAAATCCCCATAACTCGGCTTGCCGCCAGTCTGGACCCATACCCAATTGTTTCTAGCACTGCCATTGCGGAAAGCATTCTTCCCAGTCCAGCAGGCCCGGTGGATCTGCAAAACATCAGCTTCCCGAAAGTCATAAACAGGAATTTCAAGCTGGGTATATCGGTCTACCGAAAGCAATTCCAGTTCGGTGGGGTCAGCTGACAGCTGTGGGTCATCCGGTGCAGTCTGGTTGAAAAAACATAGCATCTCCTCCATGATGTCACAATACTCGTTCTCATGGGCTCGGCATAGCACAGGGAGCGTGCCAATGTTCGTGCAGCCTTGGAGCATTCGCCGAGGTGCACTGCAGCTTGAAGAAGTCCGCATCTCCATCCTCCTACTGCCTACCACTATCACTCCTGTTTTCCAATGTGCTTCTATAGTCAACAAGCGCATTCCTAGACCGTGCTGGCGGCCATATTGCGACAAGACCTGTCGTGCAGCTTCAATCTTGTTTGATCCCCGGTAACTGTCTTTATTCTGCTCCTTATGACCTAGTTCGCTGATCTACGTAGAATACATCGATATGGACCCAAAACGGTGTACATGGGAGGTAAAATGAGTCTGGTAGTGTATCTTGATGAAGTTGAAGTGATTCTCGCGCAGTATCAAATCCGCCCGCTGATTGGCTCTTTCAAGTCTCTCTTGATCCATCAGTCGACGGTGCTTAAAGACAGTATTGTGGGAGGCCACATTAGCATCTTGATTCGCCATTGGTTTATTTAGATCCCGATCCTGATGATTTGCATTTTCACGCGTAGCCTTCGAGGTACCGAACTCAGGAAAAATATCTTTGGTCCGGTGAAATGTCTGCAGATACCTTTCCCTGTAGCCAAGTGTATCTTGTGTATGACTGCAGTATTGGGCCATCAGAGAGAAGACAATCAGGACGCGAACACCTTTCAGAGCGCTCTTGAAATCGTGATACTGACAACTGTCCGGATTTCGCAATGCGGCCGCCAATACGGCCTAAATACAGTGACCGAGGTTGAGCATTTCCTTTCCCTGCCATTGTGTAACTCCAGGATAGGCCTTTTTTGGTATGCTGAGCCCGGGATAAGGCAGACTTTCTTCCCGGGCAGTATCGAACGCCTGCTGCCCTTTATGCTTCTATCAGAAACCCCTCTATCCATTCCATCATAGGTGTCATTAGGCCCAGGTGAAGGTTGCGTAAGAGGTCAGGCTTATGGTGGTCAGCGGAGTTTACTCGGTAAAGTCCGGGGAATACATTATTTCCCAGTTTCACGCCCACCTGCTGAAAGTATTCTGCAATACCGGCCACTTCTGCATGCTCAGGCCTCAAGGCTTTCTCGCTATATAGGATGTAGTCGCGGGTCCCATACATCTTCAGTGAATTGCCACCAAGCTCCTGGGACGGAACCTCACACTTTGGACACAACTGGCTGCCTCTTCCGTGCAAGGCCACAAGTTCAGCATGATCCGCAATCCAGGCTGACAAGATCTGAAAAGAAAGGCGTGCTTTCCGGTCTGCACTCTGCATTACGGTTCCTCCTTGGACAACTAGTTGTAATGGTGTAAGGATAGGATTGTAGACAGTCCGCATTGATCTGCCGCTGGGCTTCGTCGGCGTGGGGTGATTTACCAGTGAACTTTGGCAGGACGAGAAGGAAGGCCAGAAGCAGGATTTGCATCATGAAAGGCCTCTTTCTCCTCCGCAAAAGGATATTGCCGATCGTCACGTATACCGGCCAGGCTTTCTTATCTCCAGACAAATTGGTAAGTCGACTGTGGTCTGATAATCCGATAATGGGTGCCACTGTTGACCCCAGGGGCAGCATTTTCTACCAAGAAACATAATGGGCTATTGGTACTTGAAACACCCACCATTTGAAACTTGTCAGGACCTATTTCATACTTGTGTATTCCACCACCAGTCCGCTGTCCCCATCTCAGAGTATAATTGCTCCCCACTTGAATCACCTGCCCGCATATGTACCTAGACCAAAACTGATCTATAAGCGACCTGGCGGATCAAGTAGCGGACATAGGCGATAATATTCCGATAATAGAAAGTTGCTACATGTAGACTATCATCGATAACGGCTTCCGTCCACAGCAGGTACCCGCCAAATGGGTACAGATAGTGGAGGTAGTGTGTCACAAACGGTGACTAAGCAAGGCAGACTTTGACAAAACTCATAGTTATTAGTTATCGGTTTGTTATCTTTTACGCTATGAGATCAGTTGACACATAGGTTTGCACATGACGACGCAATAGCGTGTCTTTAGTTTATTGTTATTGGTTGATAGTTGACATGACGCACGATTGTGGTCATGTGATTTAGCTATTTCGCACATGACTCTTAGTTATGAGTGATGGGTTTCATGCATGTGACCCGGTTAGGGCAGATGACTTGTTTTATGAGTTTTGATTGATTGCCAGATAGGGCGCAGCTGACACGAACAAGTCAGGTGATGGATTTCACACTATGACTCATTACAAGTCATGAGTCGCGTGACGCGAGGGCAAGAGTCATGCAGGGTTAGGGTTGAGGGAGGAACAACAATATAAGGGCACCCTCGGGGCATGGGATTTGGGTCACGAACCATCTCCCTTACACACCTGGCCATGGAAATCTCAACACCATGAAAATTTATCGTCAACAGCCACCACACCCGCACTCTCTGTGAGCTGCACCCGCACTCTCCGGGACCTGCACCCCCCCCCTCCCACCTTACTTCCCGCATCAGGGCCTTGGGCCCCGGCGTCCTTGTTTCTGGGTATCATTTGGCTCTATCACCCTCTCTTTTCGCTCGCGCTTCGCTGTCTCGCTGAGCGTTCGCACGGTCTGCAACACCCTCTCGCCCATGTTACAGACGGCTGGGACTCCAGTTCGCAGTAGGAGAACACTCTTCAACAGGCTATGGTCGATTTCTCCATTCTCCTCAACTCCTTTAGAGGCTGCCTAGTCAGACACGCACACGGTTACCGATAGTTTACAAGGTTATTGGGTCTACCCCTCCTCTCCCCCTTCAGGTCTCGTCCCGTTGCTCGGTTACAGCTACAATCCACTCCCTCGAGGGGCACCCTACTGCCCCTTTACCTTACGCTGCCCTCGCGACTTCTCCACGGTCGCACCCCTCGGTTATGCTGAGTCGTCGTATGGCACTGCCTCGGTGGCGGATGTCAACGCCTTGGGTTCTTGAGTAATGTACGCAACGCCGCACCGGTTTATAGTGGCTCCCGCTCCCCCATTGTTCTTCTTTCATCATCGGTTACTTTGGGCTTCATTGCTGGTTATAACAATTATTTATTTTGTTGGCATCTACGGCAAGGGTTATCCTGTTAATTCCTCCCCAAGTATTTATTTGTATTTCTCTTTTCGACGGCCTAGTTGGAGGGGGATTTCTCAGTTTGCGTGGCTGGTGTGTGGTTGGTCTCATACCAGAGAGACTTGGGTTGATTGCTTTTTCCCTGGTGCCGGGGTGGCGGAAAATACGGGATGGGGTTCTTTGTTTACCATAGCTAGCGCTGCACGTAGTCTTTGTTCCCATTAGTTGATTAATACAAAGCACCTGATAAAAAAATAAAAAAAAAAGAAACAAACAACAAAGGGCATGGGATCGGGGTTCCTCACGCAACCATCTAAGTTCTTTCATATACCATACTTTCAATACAAAGATCTTTATATATCACGCTTCTGGGAACCAAGACATGACTGTCTTATATGAGCATAGCGATCGACGTTGCTAGATAGGAGTCAACAGACTTAGCTATCGCAAGAGCTATTGGGCTAAGAAAAAGTCATCGTTAGGAGACTATCGGTTACCTGCTGCAAGTATTATCCGGAGAGGAGAGGATTGTAACATTTGGTTGCCTCTACCTGCAGCACCTAACAAACAGACAAAACGGAGACCAACAACGAAAACGACATCGACCTCCTAGCGGAAAATCTCGCCCTTTCATCACTAGGGGAAGCACTTGCAAGCGCCTTAACGGAAGAGAGGGCACCAAGCCGTACAACACCAGAGCTACTATTACCAATTGGATCAGAAGAAACAGAAGAACAAGGCAGGACAGGCCGAAACACAATGGCTGCTACAGTAGACCAAAGAGGAGGGATATCCTCGGAAACAACCCTGATTCTAAGCCCGGAACAGATGAGACAAATCATCACATCACTAACTGGAAGAACCAGGAAGCCCAAGGCCAAGGAACCAGAGGTTTATAGAGGAGAACGACACACACTACGAGGATAGCTAGTCCAACTCATAGTATTCTACGGACAGTAGGATGGCAGAACGGCCTTGATGAGAAAAATATTCTCTATGCAACCAGCCTCCTAAGGGACGACGCAGGGACCTTGATCACACCTTATGCAGAAGAACGAATCACCCCAACCTGGGACAATTGGGCAGGATTCAGAGCAGAATTAAAAAGACAATTTGGCGTGATGGACGCCAAAGGAGAAGCAAGAATTAGACTAAAGAACATGAAACAAGGCAAATGATTAGTCACGGAGTACTGGAACGAATTTCCTTCTGGTGGCTAGTGCAGCCGAGTTGAACTAGTCAACCGGAGAAGACCTACTTCCAGGAGGAATGATCGGGGAATTGCAGAACGTCCGGGAACCTAGCAGTGAAGAATACGAAGCCCTGGAAGCTCTAGCCCAATGAGCAATCCGGAAAGGGAACCAAGGTGGCGACCGTCAGGCATATCCAAGGATAGCTATTGAATTAAAAGATCCAAAGGGAGACAACCACACCACGAAACACAGACGGGATACAATTGACCAACAACTAATGGCAATCAAAATTAGGGCGACAGTATGGAACCGGACACGACTCGGAGAGGACCAAGATTCAATATCTCCAGGGAAGAATTCCAAAGGAGGATACGAGAACAAGCATGTCTCAAATACGCACAACTTGGACACTTAGCCAGGGGCTGCCCAAAAATGGACTGGCCCAAACCGTTCAACGCACAAGCCAGGAGTTGGCAACACGCGAAGAAAGTTGTCCCTTGGCAAACCAGACCTAAGATTAGGCTAATTGAGGTCAAATATGAGCCCGAACAGTCGGGAAGTGACGAATATCCCCAGTAACAGATACTCTGCGGGACAAACCCGAACGTAAACCCATCATCATGGAAAACTACTAGGCGGCACTCAACTACAAGGACATACTAGAAAACGACAATGACCACATTATGGTGAAGATACAACTAGACGGCGGAAACGAGTTAATCACTATCAACGCCATGATAGACTCAGGAGCAACGGGGGACTTGATCGACGGAGAAGTCTGCAACACACACGGGATCAGAATGAGGAAAGCAAAAGACGGCGGGGAGATTCACCTCGCGGATGGGAAACCAAGCCCTATTGGACCTGTTACCAATATGATGAAAGTATTTATGGATATCAGTAGCAGTAGGAAATTGGCAACATTCCAATTGTCAAATCTCCAAAACCATGAGGTCATCCTCGGGATGCCATGGTTAAGAGAACACAATTCAAAGATCGACGGGAACGACAAAAGGCTCAGATTCAACAGCGAACAATGTACGACTTGGTGTCTCAAAGGTTCGCCCGTTGCATATGCAGTACCCGAAGAGAAAGCCCTGGAAGAGAATATGATTACCACATTCTGCAAGATCCAGGCGAAGAATGGCCCGACGGCCAATGACCAGAGCGTCAGAGTTAAGAAGCTGTCCAACGAGGCCAGAGTGCCGCTGAAGGGATCAGCAAGGGCGGCAGGACATGACTTGTACGCAATTGAAGGAACCGACGTTCCTGCTAGAGGGCAAGCAATTGTTGGGACGGGGATAGCTATTGGATTACATCACGACACCGATGGGCGAATTGCACCACGAAGCAGTCTAGCAGTCAAACACGGACTCACAACAAATGCAGGTGTGATAGACTCCGACTACGGAGGAGAGGTCAAGGTGGTCCTAGCCAACCTAGGAGACCGACCATATCGAGTGGAAAAAGGAGACCGGATCGCACAACTGATTATCGAAAGAATCGACAACAGGCAGCTACAAGAGGTAACCCAGTTGGATGATACCGAGAGAGGGGATCAAGGATTCGAGAGCTCCAACACGACCTTGGACTAAGAGGTCAAGGGCCGGAAGGCCCAGCCAAAGATGGGAATCAACAAGATATCGGCAAGAGCGTTCGGACAGTTCCACCGAAGAAGAGAGACAACTGGCATCTTAAGATGAGATGAAGTTGACAACGAAATTCGGCTGGAAGCATTCAACATCAGCACAGAAATGGCGATAAAAAATAAAAAAGACAATGAAGACCAAGACGTTAGAGACACGGTTCCGCGAGAATATTATCACCTGCTGGATGTATTCGAAAAGGGGAAATAACGACAGTACCACCTCCCCAACCAAACATAGATCTAGGAATTGACCTGGAGGAAGGAAAAATGGTACCCATAAAAATGATATACCCCCTCCGTGACGAGCAACTACAAGAACTCCACCGATACCTCAAACCAAACGAGGACCGTGGGAGCATTAGAACTTGAAGGGTGGAGTCATGAAGGGCTTCACCAATCATGTTTGTTAAACAAAAGGACGGGAAGCTCAGACTATTGGCTGATTACCGAGCACTCAACGAAGTCACCAAGAAGGATCGACATCCACTACCACTCATTAGTGAAGCCCTAGACAGACTAGGCGGAGCTAAGTACTTCAGCAAGCTGGATATCAAGGACGCCTACCACAAAATTCAGAGCAGAGAAGGAGACGAATGGAAGACAACATTTTCGACAAAACAAGGGACTTACAAATTCCTAGTCATGCCATTCGGACTATGCAACGCAGCGGCCGGGTTCCAACGATGGATCAATAAGGTCCTTGTGGAACATCTCGACATGTGTTACATCTTCTATTTGGATGAGGTACTCATATATTCGAACACCATACAGCAAAACTGAAAAGACGTTAGTAACATACTCGAGGCAATACGAAAATTAGGGATGAAGGTCAAACCATCCAAATGCGAATTTCACAAAAGCGAAAGAGAATACCTAGCATTTATCATTGCACAACAAGAGGTCAAGACAGACCCAGTCAAGACACGGGCCATCTAGGATTGGATGGCCCCCAAGACAATCAAGGACATCCAAGGTTTCCTAGGGTTCTCCAACTTCTACCGACGGTTTATAGAAGGTTTTAGCAGGACAGCCAGACCCCTATACGCAAAGAAAAAAAAGGTTTGCATCGGCAACGGGGAGTGGGGTGACCAAGAACAAAAAGCATTCGACGAACTAAGGACAAAGCTCATCACAGCACCAGTACGGGTCTATTTCGACCCCCTCGCACCAACCAAGATCAAAACAGACTCCTCAAAATATGCCTGCTCCGGCATACTATCTCAACAATGCCGGGATGGGAACTGGAGACCACTGGCATACCGATCCAAGACCATGTCGAGTGCCGAATGCAATTACAATATATACGACAAGGAATTACTGGCAATAGTTCAGGCGTTCCACGATCCCACGGGGATAGGGAATTAGAGAATAAAGGTGTGAGTTCCGCAGGGCTCACAGGGGTAAGAGAAATATAATAGGAGAAGGACTAAGGTGCGTTCGACAGGTAGAGTAGATACAGAAGACGTTGCGTGAAGAGCAAGTCTGAGGGGCGCAATTCCCTTCTTATACTGTTTAGTCCCTCCACACACACACACATACTAACAAACTAGGGTACAAGCCTCCCTTACCCTAGGATGAGTTCTCTTGCCCTAAGCCAAACCCTCACCCTACAACTATATATATACCAAACCCTAAACCTATACCCCATATGTAACAGGTAACTTATCAAGCTCATTAACTAGTCCTATATGCATATCCGTGAGAGTAGCTCCCCTTCACAAGGGCGAGCTCCTGCGAGCCTTGAACACCCATGGCCCCGGCTTCCATGGATACCCCTTATGAAAGGCATCCACACTAGCTAATCCAGTTATGTATTCCGCCTTGTTCCATGTCGCATCAGTGTATCCCGTCCACTTTACCAGATACTGTGGCTCCTTTCTAAAAACCCGTGAATCCAAAATCTCATCAACGGCATGTTCCTCATGGCCATCTACCACGACAGCTGGAGGGGGTGGAATAGTCTGGCCTGGCAGTGGATCTGAAGGAGCGAGCTCTAATTCTGTAATCGATCGTACAGGGTGAATCTTTACCGACTCTGGGAAAGCTGTCCGGTAGGCATAGGGTGATAGCATTTCCGTAACAGAGTAAGGCCCCATACGCTTCCAATCTAACTTACGTGAGTTCCGGGTCGTCCGAATATTCTTTGCTGAGACATAAACTTTATCCCCAATTTTAAACAGTGGAGCTGCCACACGCGATTTATTAACAGAATTCTCATAGCGATCTTGGGCTACTCTCATTTGAATCTGCAGATAGCGATTTAAGTCAGCTATCCGGGCTGCAAACTCTTTGGCATCTAAGAGTTGTGGCGAATGTCCCTGGCGGGATAGATCCAAGTCGAACCCTGGGTGGAAGCCATAGTTAGCAAAGAATGAGCTCACTCGAGTCGCTGCCGCTTTCTGATTATTTGCTGCAAACTCAGCCATCGGCAGCCATTTTACCCAATCCTCCTGCTGGTAGGAGACATAGTGCCTCAAATATTGTTCCATTACGGCATTGAGTCTCTCAGTCTGACCATCAGTCTCCGGGTGGTAAGGCGTAGACATTCGCCCCTTCATTTTTAGATGTCGTAGTAAAGACTGCCAGAACTGTGCCGTAAACTGAGTTCCACGATCTGAAGTGACATACATCGGTATTCCATGATGCTTCCACACATTCTGGAGATATAACCTTCCTACCTCGCTGGGATTGATGGTAGTATGACACGCAATTAGATGTCGCATCTTTGTTAGACGGTCAACTACCACCATTATCGCATCATAACCCTCACTTATAGGCAACCCTGTTACAAAATCCATGGAGACCTCCTGCCATGGCTGATTCGGTACTGGAAGGGGGTGTAAGAATCCATACTTCTCATGTGTGGAGGCTTTTGCTAGCATACATGATTGACAGTTGCACATGTATTGGCTAATGTGTTCCCGCATATTGGGCCAGAAGAGTGCTCTTGATATCAGATAGAAGGTCTTATCCCTCCCTGGGTGCCCTGTGCTAGTTGAATCGTGGTATTTCTTCATCACTTGAAGGCATAATTCGGGATCATCTGGGATATACAAACGATCCCCCTAGTAGAGTAAATTATTCCGCTCTCCACATTCTCCAATTGACAGCTCTCTCATCATCCTTATCCCGTTCTTTAATGCCAGCAATATTCTTCGTGGCACCAGATCATTCTCATAACCAACTAAAACTTCTTGCGCAAACGATGTGTAATTATCAGTAGAAATATGTGGAGGCTGAAACGCAACCTCCGCAACAGCAAGAACCGGTAGCCCCTCTTCACCAGATAAGCCATCCCTGATCCTCATTTCTCTATAGATCCCTGAACCTAAGTTTTCACGCTTGAGTATAGTTTGACTCTGATTTAGGAGTCGCAGATCTCCTTCGAGTGGTAGGTCTTCTGACCGTCTAGTAACCGCATCCGGTTTCAAACCCACCCTTCCTGGCCTATACTGGATCTTGTAGTCAAAGCGAGAAAGGAAGGTAGACCATCTAGCCTGTCGGCGATTTAGGTCCTGTTTGCTTATAAAGTATTCTAAGTTGCGATGGTCAGACAGTACCTCAACAGGATATGCTGCTCCTTCTAGCTCCGGCCGCCACTCTTCGAATGCTCTTACCACCGCGAGCAGTTCATTATCGTATATCTCATAATTACACTCAGCGGGTGTATGCTTCTTGGAAAAGAAAGCGACAGGGTGTAGAACACCATACAAATCAGGCTGCGACAATACTCTAGCGGAGACAAAGTCCGAAGCGTCAGTCTCCACAACACAGCGTTTCTCAAAGTCGAATGGTTGCAGTACTGGAGCTGTCGTAAAGGCTGTCTTAAGACTCTTAAAGGCTCTTTCATGATCTCCATCCCAGATAAACTCTTTCTCCTTTCCCGTTAACCCAGTAAGTGGCCGTGTAATAATAGAATATCCTCTAATATATCTCCGGTAGAAATTAGCGAACCCAAGAAACATTTGCACATCATGGACCGACTTGGGCCTTTTCCATTCTCTGATCGTCTTGGTCTTCACTGGATCCATTTCCAAGCCCTTAGACGACAGAACATACCCAAGATATCTCGTGCTCTGAACATCAAACTCACACTTCTCAGGCTTCAGAAGAATCCCTTCTTTATATAGAGCCTCTAACACTTTCTGTACATGAATCCTGTGCTCTTCCAGTGTCGCACTGTAAACTAAAGTATCATCAATATATGCCGTACAAAAGTCGTCGAGATACGGAGCCAAGATTCCATTCACAAACTTTTGAAATCCTGCAGGAGCATTCGTAAGTCGAAAGGGTACCACCAGGTATTCATAAAGGCCCTGGCGCGTCCGGAATGCCGTCTTCCACTCCTCTCCAGTAGCCATCCGTAGCTGATGATACCCTTGGCGTAAATCAAGCTTTGTATACCATTTGGCCGAAGCCAGACGGTTTAAGGTCTCGCGTATTGGGGGAAGCGGGTACCGGTCTTTCTTTGTTATGGAATTGAGAGCCCGGTAGTCTACACAGAGTCGTAGAGTACCGTCATTTGTTTTAACAAAAAGAACAGGAGAGGCCGCACTAGAGGAACTAACCCGTATGAACCCACGACTTAGGTTCTGCGATATGTATGCTTTTAGGATTTTGAGCTCCTCGATCGACATGTGGTATAGTGGGCCAAACGGAGCTTGTGTCCCCTCCTTCAACTCAATCTTCAGATCCATAGGCCGAGGTGGTTGTAGGTGTTTAGCCATGTCCTCTTCGAACATGGGAAGGTATCTCGAATATGCAGGAGGTATTGTCTGCAAGCTAATATTAGGAGTGGCTGCCTTTAGGTCTTGCTGTAATAGGGAGTTTATTTCGAGTAGAGAGAGAGCGAAAACTTGAGATCTCCTTTGTCTGACAGCACGGTGGAACGCTCCTGCACTAATCATCGCAATAGAGGGAGGCGGACTCTGGCCGCTTACCCTTATTAGGGTCCCACTAGCCAAACAGTGCTTCCGGCAGAACGGAGACCCAAACTCAACGGTGTTTTGTCCAAACTTTATCAAAACATCATGGTGCTGCATCCAAGGTAACTCCAGTACAATCGGGTATCGCCCCAGCTTCGTGATATAAAAGCTGGCACTTTCTGTGTCTCCATTAATCGAAATGTCTAAATAGGTAGTATGTGTAATATGACCGGATGAAATTGGCCGGCCATCTATCACCTCAAGCTTCTGCGGCGAAGGTAGAGGTATTTGGGGAAGGTTATTATGGCTCACGAAATCAGCATCAATAAAGGCAAACCCTGAAGCTCCAGTATCTATAAGCGCTTTGGATGAAATTTTATTACTTTTATGTGACAGTACGCATGGAAGGACAAGATGTGTACTCAACATGTCACCGAAGCATATAGAAGCTGAAGACAAAACAAGACTTTTGTGGTGTGCTGACGGTATTAATCCCTGAGCTGGGCCATTCAGTCCAGGGATGAGCGAAAACCCGGTTCATGAGACTCTCCGGGCACGGTGAGATGAGTGGCCGAACCTGCTCCTCCCGGCGTAAGTTCTGCTGCTTGAATTCGAAAGGGGTTATTGGTGGTGATTCCTGGAGTCGGCCGAGAACCAGCATTGGAGCCACGGACTTTAACCGGACATGCCATCTGTCTATGATCTCCAGCGCAATAATCACAGCATCCGGAAGCTCGCCGCCAGGCTTTTTCCGCTGGGGAGACATGACGACCCCCTTGAGCTTCGGTTTCATAGCGAAGATGCTGAGCAGGACGGCCGACTGGTAGCGCATTTTGCCGCAGCCCACTATAAGAGAGGTCCAGAGCGTCGGGGTTAGGCGGATAGGAAACTGGCTCGGACGGAGATATAACACCAGGCACATGCGGCGTCGTGGAATAAGTTCCACGCTTTTGGGCCTCAAGTTGACGGATACGATTATCTAGTTGGAGGAGTGTATTGCACCAAGTGTCGTAGTTTGCTGGGGTAGGTGTCGCACGGATATTGTATACCAGTCCTTCTCGAAGTCTTGAAGACATTCCTGCCTCCAGCGCATCCATCTTGGCTGCTGGATCATAGTTAAGGACAGACATAACACGAGTAAACTCACTCAAATAGGACGAAAAATCTAGCTTCCCTTGCCGGAACTTGGCAAATTCCATTCGTGCCGTTCCAGTAGGATCTGGATCCCCAAAAGATGTCTGGGGACGTTCAATTAGGGCGCTAGTAGAGGCGAAGTCCATAACGATCCGGGGAACATTTGTGCCAAATACGGCCTCTTGACGGATAGATGAGCGAAGGTTTCGCAATGCAGCACCTTCAAGCCTGGAGATACAGTAGGCTATCTTGGATGGCTCATCGGGCCAATGGTCAGCATTGGCCTGTAGTTTAAGCTGCAATTGGGCAAGCAAGTTGGGCAACTCAGCCAGCTTGCCGGAAAATTTATCGGAATCAGCTAGCTTAGCCGAACGGTGAGAACTGGATGGAACAGGAAGCAAGAAAGAATTGGAATCTGATTGTGAGGGAACAGTTTGCTGAGCCGGGGTACAGGGAGAAGCTGTACGAAGGCTGATTTGTGCTTCTAACAAGGATACTTTGGCGGTCAAGGACTGAACTGCAAGCTGGGAAGCTTTCAGTCGGGATTCAGCAGCGATCATGCGATCAACATTCGCTCGTAAGGCTTGGAGGGATTCGGATGGATGATTGGCGATAGCTGCGCGGAGGGCTTCAACGGTCTGTAATGCTTCACCGTGTTGGGTAGAGGCGGAAGAACTCTCCACCGGAGAGCTTGAGGTCGTAGGATCCATCAGGAGATGTTGGAAATAGTGTATATGAGCAGTGCAGATTTAGACGCAACGTAATCTCACGGGGATAGGGGATTAGAGAATAAAGGTGTGAGTTCCGCAGGGCTCACAGGGGTAAGAGAAATATAATAGGAGAAGCACTAAGTTGCGTTCGACAGGTAGAGTAGATACAGAAGGCGTTGCGTGAAGAGCAAGTCTGAGGGGCGCAATTCCCTTCTTATACTGTTTAGTCCCTCCACACACACACACATACTAACTAACTAGGGTACAAGCCTCCCTTACCCTAGGATGAGTTCTTTTGCCCTAAGCCAAACCCTCACCCTACAACTATATATATACAAAACCCTAAACCTATACCCCATATGTAACAGGTAACTTATCAAGCTCATTAACTAGTCCTATATGCATATTCGTGAAACACAAATGGAAACGGTACACGCGAGGCAGCCGGCAGCAAGTACGGGTCCTCACAGACCACAAAAACTTAGTAACCTTCATTACAACGAAGGAACTAAGTGAACGACAAGCACGAAGGATGCAAGAACTGAGTCAATATAACTTCAGAATCGAATACCAACCAGGAAAGAAAGGGGGCAAGCTTGACCCCCTGAGAAGACACGAATGAGACCTACCCACCGATGGCAACAAGAGACTCATACGAAACACGGAAATCTTACTGCCAAAAGAACGATACTGGGATATCCCGCAGACTGAAGGAATGAAGCTCTATGTATTGGAAACAACAGAATTCCATGACCAGGACGAAGGAGAGATACACAAGGCGAGCAGTGTCGACAATGAGATTCAAGACATCAAAAGAAACTTGGACGAAGGAAGAACAGGAATGCATGGAATAGCGCTGGGGCTATGCCAATGGAAGGATAGCCACTTATGGTATCAAGGAAAGATTTGGATAGCAAAGGACGAAGGGATACGAATCACTCTTTTCGCTAAACATCACGAACCCCCACAAGCGGGACATGGCGGAACAGCAAAAACTCCCGAACTCATCAACGGACGATATTATTGGACAAAGATAAGAGAAGATAGCAAATTATTCATGAACAATTGCGACACATGTCAGGGGACAAAGGTTATCTGACATGCACCCTACGGATTGCTGCAGTCAAACGAGGCCCCCGATCGACCATGGAAATCAATAGCCATGGACTTCATTACCGACCTGCCGAAATCAGAAGGATATGACACCATACTGGTGGTCATCGATCGGCTAACCAAAATGAGCGATTTTATTCGATGCGGGAGGGACCAAGACGCACGGCAGTTTACCCATCTCTGCATGAAGGAGATGGTCAGGCTACACGCACTACCACAGTATATCATCACCGAGAGAGGGACACTATTCCCATGAGCCCTATGCAAAGAAACTACGGGGAAATTAGGAATTGCACGGTGACTCAGCCCGGCTTTCCACCCACAAACAGGCGGAGAGACCGAACGGATCAATGCCATATTGGAACAATACCTACGAGCATACATCAACTATCAACAGAATGATTGGTGTGGTTACCTACCACTGGTAGAATTTGCATACAAGAACGGACATCATGAGACCAGCAAAAACACCCGCCTCTTTGCAAATTAGGGAATCAACCCCGAATACGAGATGATCAGTATTCGGATCCGGGGAAAGGAAAAGAAACCAGGAGAAATGAGTTAGTTACTGGAGTCATTAAGAAACGAGATGGTGGCCCCGCAATTACGGCAAAAATAATAGTACGATCTACACAGAATACCCGATCCGAACCTACAATCAGAAGCCAGGGTATGGTTGTTGCCACGCAATATCAAGACCACGAGACTATCGAAAAAAGCTGGACGACAAAAAAATCAGACCATTTAACATATTGGCAAAGATTGCGATAAGTGCATATAAGCTGGCCTTACCACCCTCAATGGCCAGATACAACACATTGCACATCTCCCGCCTCGAACCTTACCAAGAGAACCGATTCAGCTCAGAGATCAAAGAACCACCTTCTCCTATTCAGATAGAAGGAGAAGACAAATACTAACTCGACGAAATCATCGACTCTGGACTCCACCCCAATAAACTCGAATATTGAGCGAAGTGGAAAGGTTACTCACCAGAACACGATAAAGTCTGGTACCTGGCGGAAAACTTCAACAATGCAGAACACACAGTCCAATGATTCCACTGGCGCTACACAGGAAAGGCTGGAGTAGATACGCGTCACAATCAACAGATCGAGCTTCGCATCACGCCCAATCGTCAACAAGAACGACGCTGGCACACCCCATAGAGCGACGCAGAGCGCGTCGCCCGCAACACTACCCCCACTAGCCCAGAATACTCGGGCTCACCAAGAAGAGAGGTGGCCCACGCCTCGATGCACTGGACGGACTGCAACGACGATGAATGCCAAATCCATCTCGGCGAAAGACAAGGGTCAGGCTTCTACCCACAATTCACCAGGAGATCGAGAAAATCAAGTGTCGCCCACGACCAGGACTGGCGACAGGAAATGGAAGCGAACCCTGGAGAGGACTGGGTCCCACAACAACTCCTTCAGATGAGAGGCTGGAGGGCTTACCACGAAATCACGAACTGGGACCATTGTTGCAACGACAAATGCATCCAACACCGATGGGAAAAGGTGGACGTGGGATATTACCCCAGACAAGTAGGAGAAAGTGGGGAACTGTCAAAAAAGGACAGAAGGGAACACAAGAAGTGAAGAGCCGTGAGGACACGGCTGGAGGGAGAGGGGAGCGAAAAAAGAATGCCGGAGGCAGAAGGTCTGGGAAGCACAATTTCCGACGTCCGAAGGCCACTCGATCACGCCGCGGAGATCATCGTCGCGAAAGACAACGATCTCGAAAAACTCGAGAAGGAAAAAGATAAACTACAACAAGTCTAGAATCGAGTCAAACAGCGAATGCGCCAGATCGGAGCCACGCTCTGGAAAGAAGGTGTTTAGCATCGTGAGACCGATGCAATAGGGGGAGGGGAGCTAATGTCACAAACGGTGACTAAGCAAGGCAGACTTTCATATGACTAATAGTTATTAGTCATCGGGTTGTTATCTTTTACGCGATGAGATCAGTTGACTCATAGCTTTTCACATGACGACGCAATAGCCTGTCATTGGTTTATTGTGATTGGTTGATATTTGACATGACGCACGATTGTGGTCATGTGGTTTATGTATTTTGCACATGACTCTTAGTTATAGATCATGGGTTTCACGCATGTGACCACGTTAGGGCACATGACTTGTTTTATGAGTTTTGATTGGTGGCCAGATAGGGCGCAGCTGAGTCGAACAAGTCAGCTGAAGGATTTCACACGATGACTCATTACGAGTCAGGAGTCGCGTGATGCGAGGGCATGAGTCATGCAGGGTTACGGTTGAGGGAAGAACCCCTATATCAGGGCACCCTCGGGGCATGGGATTTGGGGCACGAACCATCTCCCTTCCACACCGGGCGATTGAAATCCAAACACCATGAGACTTCATCGTTAACACCCACCACCACCGCACTCCCAGTGAGCTGCACCCGCACTCTCCGTGAGCTGCACCCCCCCCTCCCGCCTCACTTCCCTCATTATGTTCTTGGGCCCTGGCGTCCTTGTTTCTACGGGTAGTTTGGCTCAATCACCCCCTCTTCTCGCTTGCCCTTAGCTGCCTCGCTTAGCGTTCCCACGGTCGGCAACACCCTTTCGCCCATGTTACAGACGGCTGGGACTACAGTTTGCAGTAGGAGAAAACATTTCAACAGGCCACGGTCGATTTCTGCATTCTCTTCACTTCCATTAGAGGCTGCCTAGTCAGACACGCCCACGGTTACAACTAGTGTCCACGGTTATTGAGTCTACCTCGCCTCTCCCCCTTCAGGTCTCGTCCCGTTGCTCGGTTACAGCTACAGTCCATTCACTCGCCTGGCACCCTACTGCCTTCGCCGGCCCAGCGATTGCCACGGTTGCGCCCGTCGCTTACGCTCCGTCGTCGTATGACACTGCCTCAGTGGCGGATGTCAACGCCTTGGGTTCTTGAGTAATGGCTGCAACGTCACAAAGGCTTTAGTGGCCCCCGCACCCCCTTTGTTCTTCTTTCATTGTCGGTTACTTAGGGTTTCACTAGTGGTTTATCAATTATTTCATTATGTCAGGTGTCTACGGCCAGGGCATTCGTGTTGATTCCTCTCCATGTACTTATTTGATGTTTCTTATTCCGCCCCCATAGTCGGAGTTTGATTTCTTATTTTGCGTGGCTCGGTTGCCGTTGGTCACGGAACAGAGAGACTTGCGTTGATGGCCTTTTCCCTGGCGCCGGTGGGTTCACAGAGGTTTTTCTTTCCAATAGGTAGCGCTGCACGTAGTCTTTGTACCTAGATGATGAATAAAACAAAGGACATGAAAAAAAAATGAAAAAAAAGGGAAAAAAGAAAGGCATGGGATTTGGGTTCTTCACGCAACCATCTAAGTTCTTTCATATACCATACTATTCAATACAAAGATCTTTATCTCTCACGCTTCTGGGAACCAAGACACGACTCTCTTACATGAGCCTAGCGATCGACGTTGCTAGATTGGAGTCAACGGACTTAGCTATTGCAACAGCTATAGGGCTAAGAAAATGTGATTGTTAGGAGACTATCGGTTACCCGCTGCAAGTATCACACGGTGAGAAGAGGATTGTAACATGTTGTCGCCTTGTATTGGCTGACCAGAATGATCTGCTATCTATGCCACCCAAACCTTCTGCAAAGTCTCTGTCGATCTGCCACTTGGCTACCTTGCTCCACAGTAGCCAGCTTGCCAAATTCAAGTCGTCTTCAGATGCGAAAGGGTTCCTGGAGTCATCTGTCATGGCCCTGTTGTGCTCCGTATAGCCAGCAACATTGCTGAGTACTCTGCCAGCACCAGAAATAGTTTTTTTACTCGATCGGCACCCGCAGATTGGTGGGTGGGAACCGTCATCCGGACCTCAATCGTTCTGCATATCATCATCCATCAAACAACTTGCTGCGCGGAAATCTATCATCTCCAGCCTGTGATGAGCTTCGTACTCTGAGTCGCACTGATGGATGTTCACATCGCGTACAAAAGCAGGCAGCCCTGGCGAGGGCAGTCCGCATTAGCATGGAGGGATTGGATGACATCAAGATATATTGTCTGAATGTGCTTGGCATATGCAGAGGCCTGTTGATAGGGTCGCCTGCAATATGGATACTTTGTTGTGTTTCAGGTCATCATGCTCATGTGGTCTTTCTCTTTCAAGTGTTCTGGCTGAGCTAATGGGTGGAGGCGGACTGCACCTGATTTAGTCTTTCAAAGCCAGAGGCGGATTTCTTTGAAGGGTTGGATTAGGGGAAACTTCAAGTTGGTTTAATAGGATGACAGACTGGTTCCAACGTTCAAGCTGTCATTAACTAAGTTTTCACCGGGCGGATCTAGAGCGGTTTAGCAAGTTCCTGGCTCTGAGGCTGCAGCTCCTTCGCCGCTCTGTTGCGGCTTAAAATCATATCTGAAGCTTCTTGCCTTTGTGCGTGGATCACCTGACCTGTCAAGATTTAAGATATCCTTATTCAAGTTTGTACAGGGTACAATCGTGCAAACCCCAGCGGTCTATATAAGCTCTCCCTCACCCTCATTCATCCTCTCTTCATGCTCCTTTCCCTGATCACAATTACATCCTTCATCAATCAAGCCATCCATCCCAATAGTACCCACAAAGCTCTACAAAACCTCTCACTCGTCCGCGGTATTACTAGTATATCCCCAGACCAATTCGGTACTATCCATCTGCTTATTCACAGCGAATAACCTTCTCACAGCCCTTTATGATCCATAGAACTCTCTTTATCTTCCTTTAACATCCCCCAGGCCTGCTCTATTTCTATTTTCATAGCATAAACCATTCTCCCATTATCCTCCAGGCTACTAGCATTTGCTAGCGGACATCGTTCATTCGCTGGAAGACTCTTGGGAAAAAAGAAACACAATTCTGAATCCAGCAACTACCCCCCCGCCCCAATCGCTATTACAATGGCAGCCGCACAAGGTGGACTTCAATACCAAAAGTCTCATGCTTTCAAAATTGGTGTTGAGAATGCTTGATGTAAATACGTGTGCCGCTTCCCCGAACCGAGAATTTATGGTGAGTAGTATAAACACTGCCGGAATGCTATGAAACGTAAGATGGAGCAAGACAGGATCCCGGGCTGGAAGGGGAATACCGCTGCCCAATGCGCTGCCAATCAGGTATATGCCCTTGCCACCCTGTCTGTTACAGTTAGGGCGGCCCTCTGGCAGACAGATACAGCCCCGGGCGAATATTTTACTGAATGCCTTGATTTTTTGCTATATGGCAGAGCAAAAAAACATAAGCCTTACTTAACACGATTGTTGGCAGCACAACCAGTTCCCGCTGGTGCCCCCGTTGCAGGCACCTTTGCGGCCCCAGGTGCCGTCGGAAATGATCGTAAGTTACCTCAAACCATCCGCATTGAATCTGTACAGTATATGCTAATATGGCTCCGGCCGGTCTTGTCGGCCTGCGCTCCGTCGGTCTCTGGATTGATCAACCGCCTCTGGTCTACCCCGACAGCCCCCTCCCTGCTGGGCTGGACAAGATCCCACAGCTAACCCGTGGACATCTTTACTGGATGGAGATGACCGAACCCAGCATGCGGACCCTGTTTGTGTATATAGACAGAGTCCTTGCAAGGGGATACAGATATCGTCTGCTCGTTGGTGCGACCACACAGGGTACACACATCCTGCTTGATGAGCTTGAGGAGCCGCTGCCAGTTGCTGAAATGATCTCAATCAGAAATAGTAGGCATGTGCGCATGTGGTGGTCAATGAATTTACCCAGTGAGCCAATGGATCTGCTCTTCTGTGGCCATCGCAGCTGTAGATAAGATGGGACTCCCCCCCACAGCGCAGTGAATTTTGGCCCTGATGATAATAGGGGCCAATCTCCCCATCTGTCCGTTCAGAGTCATGAGTCGGACTCAGACGGCCACCAGCCCAAGTCGTCCACATCAGCAAAATTTAAAAACCAGTCCAGGTCCACCCAGGGGGGTAATCGTGCCCCTGGTCCTTCTGGTCCACCCTGATCCACCCTGGTCCATATTATCCGTAAAATTTCAAAAAATGTTGATCACAATGGATCGGAGTGGACCATGTGGACCACAAGGACCACAACCCCCCTTGGTGGACCAGGAGCGTTCAGGACCACCTTGGATCATGATCGGACATTGTCTTGAGGCGCTGCAGCCGGAAAGGCAATCACCAGATTGAGTACCAAAATAATTGGGAGTAGGATGCAAAAGACTAGACAAAGGGTGCGCAGCGGTCCGGCAGACGTCGATGAACCGGAGCCAGACTCCAAGCGCAGTTTGGCCGCCAAGGTTGTACGAGGCTTGGATTCCAGTTTCACACCATCTCCCAGTAACCAACATTCTGCCCCTCCTACTGACTTGGGCATTCATGCCTTGAGGTCTGGCCGACACATAGGAAGGGAGAGTGACCTAAAGATATTATTCTGGCTATCTACCTGGACGGCAGTCAATAGCAGTGGCAAATGTGACCTAGCAGCCATGGCTGAGGCTGACGAGCTGCACGGTCCGGTTGAGGCTAGAAAACCTCCAAGAGAGGTTGCCAGTGGCGTGCCAATACTCGAGAGTAGTATTGAGAGTAGACCGGACAGACTCCATGAGGAGATTAATCAGAGTCGGCAACCTACCGCCACGCCTAGTCCGCCAAACAGTCCTCCTCTGTTGGCTCCCATTCCCAGTCACGATCTAGCCTCTGCGGCCTCTGCGCAGCTAGAGCTGAGGACATCACCTGAGTATCTTTTGATGCTAGCCTCCGGCGCCCAGCAGCCTGTCGACACATCGGTGACCCAAGTTCGTACACCCAGCAGAAGCCATTCCCCCTCAAATCTCTGTACCGAAGATGCACTTGTCGATATGGCCACAGCAGATGCAGGACGAAAATTAGGCCCGGCCGGCAGCTCCAGAGCCACCCCAAGTGAATACTTTACACCTGGTAAGTTGGGGGTACAAGTACCAGGTCTTTCATCTGCTCTGTGGGCAGCAGGTCCTACTGCTTTGTCAGCAGAAACAGATCTTAGGAGTCCGTTCAGGTTCGTTTCTAAACACTCGGTTCGGTAAGCCAGGCTAGCCTGCCTCGACCCAATGTGGGTAACGAAGCCGCAACGAGTGAGGTTCAATTCATGATTATAGATACTAGGCCGCTGCAGATCCTTGAATTTTCCTTGTGTTGTTTTTCATTTTCACTCCTAGAGTTTTGCCGGTTGTTCTCACACGTTCCTGACCATTTCTGTTTTGGATTAGCCCGCCACGGCTGGACCGGTTTGCCTTGACCTAGTCTGGTAAATTTAGACTTGCCATCATCCACAGATCCTACTGAGGCAAGACAAGAGCTCTGACATTTTCCTATGGTGATTTGGAGCCATTCTTGTCATGTTCAGCACCAGCTGTGTTTGGTCTGGGGGTGTCTTTTCTGGCATCTGAGGGGGGCTCTTAGAATTTGTGCAGTTTATTCTTGCTTTTTTTACGACTTTTTTCGTTTGGATGATCTTTCTTCTGGTTTTAGACCTTGCTCTTTGGGTTTGTAGGGAGCATTCTCCCAGCGGTTTTTCGGTTGGGATTGCCCCCTTCATTGCTTTTCCCATCATAGCTTTCACCTTATACCACATTTGTTGAGCCCTAGCGGCAGCTTTTACTTTCAGAGATGAGCGTTCCGTGCTCCGAACCCTAGGCCTACCCGCATTCGTTATGGTCCGCTTGGCAGACGTACTTGAACTACATTAGTCCACGCATTCAATAAACCTCTTCATTTGCTTCCCTTATTCTCAATCCTTGACACTCGTATCATGATTCGGCTAAACAGTTGCGCGGCTGCTTTCCAGCTGGACGCCTCAGGTTAAAATTCCTAGATCATGTGTCCAGCCACAATTGAGCCGCGCAGGTTTGTGCCAATGTCGTCGAGTATCAAAGCGAGTAACAATCCGTGAACGTCCCTAGCACTTAAAGATGCCTGGATAATTCTTGTTTTCTAGATTCTAACCCCATATTGCCCCCTTGGGTACCTACAAATACCCGTTACTTAACACCATCTATCTAGCAAGACTATTCAGTACAATCATATTCTTTCACAATTTGCCTGTACGCTATTTCACAACAACAGTGGTGGGGTACGGCAGAGAGCACGCGTCTGTCGAGACACGAGAGGCAAAGACCAAGGGAGGTCCTTCGCAAGCATGCCCAGAGATCTCAATCCAGGGACAGGTTAACTAGAATACCACCCACTCTGTAGTCCGTTACAGCTGGGGCTACTGCAAGTATGAGGGGGAATGCCGTGCTGGGGCCAGCTTCATCCTAACCTGAGATACCAGAGGGTGTTACAGACAACCGGGAGCCTGTTCCGGACAACTGGGAGCAGGGCCAGGTGCTAGCGGATAACAGTATAGCCTCTGATGATGAAGACTACGAGTCCCCGAGCCAGGAGAGCCAGGCGAGCCAGGAGGAGAACCAGTTAGAACAGCATGGGGATGATGAAGATCTATTTGCTGGTTGAGAGGGGGCACAGAGGCCGATCGGGCATGAGGTCCGTAACTCGCAAGCTTTGATACTGCCAATCACCCCTGGGAATACCCAGAGTTCTAGCAGGTTTTGTTACCCCGGACGGAGAACACCTGCCCCAGTACATATTAGCAAAAATCGTTTTCCCTCTGTTGTTTTCTCCCGTTTACCTATAGTCTTGAATTTGGTTGCAACACCGGCCACAACTCCAAGCCACTCACAGCTAACAACTCTGGAATTGGAGAGTGGAGGTGGAAAGCGGCCCAGCAGCAGAAGGAATATGGCCATAGAGCTTGAGCGTAGCATCCTGGCCAAAGCCGGTTCCCTGATGTGGGACTCGACAATCCTCGTAAATGCGTTTCCGGACCTAATTACCCTGACGGAAGAGGTCCGCAGGTGCTAGAACGATGCCCGGAGGGAATTGGGGTGTCCCAACTTTGTTGATGCTACCCCAGACTTAAATGGCCAGGCCAGTTACCCTTAATTGATAACATAGATCTTATCCCCAAACCAAATGGACCGGCGGGCGGCCATTTATTTGCAGATCTGGTCAAAGCACAGTTCATGCAGACCTCAGTATCTGCATACGGTGAAGAATGCGATAACACCACTCTAGAAGCTTGATATTGATGATCCAGCAGGCTGCAGACGAAGGGCGGAATACCTGCTTGAGGAGGATAGTTTGACTTGCCCACAAAGGAACCATAGAGTAAGTTTTTAAGATTTCCCCTGAATATTTGTAACCATAGTAAGACTAAATCCATCGCATTCGGCGGACAGTCAATTTCTCCTAGATTCATAGCCATACAGATCCCGGACGCATTATAGGCACAATATTACCTTAGCCCTAGAAGGAAAGGCATGATAGATGAGGGGTTCGTAGACAAGATTGATGGCCCGTTATCGGTCTGATAACAGGTATATTGTACGATTCAATGGGATGCAGGCCGACTGGAAACTTTATCGATAATGCAGCGTGCACACGTGCCAGTCCTAAAGGTAAGGCAAATAAATCTGAATTGAAGTTTGAAGGAGTGTCCGGATCCCTTGGTGCCCAGGTGCCCAGACCTCCAGATACTCTGGAAAACCACCTGTAGTTGAAGGGGTGTCATGCCGCATAACGTGATGATCAGCCTGCTTGAACGCCAAATACCGACATGGGATGGTACGGGAGAGGTTTGGCGCAGACGAATAAGCTAGCGGATGAGGACAACATTAAAGACTATAATCAAGAAGGAGTGGGGAAAGCGTGTTGAGAGAACGGAGGGATATTCCAATGCTGAGGACGCATTGAGGAGTGAGTTGGGAATCTATCCGGAGGTGGATGGCTCCAAGGCCGCTGGCGGCCTTGGAGACGCAGGAAGAGGACATGGTCGCCGCAGACCGCAATAGGATCAAGGGGCGAATCTGGGGGTTTTTGCGGGTGTAGCTGTGTTGCAAGTACCACTGGATGCGGCATCACAGATTGAAGGAACTGACCTCGAGGAGGGGAATGCACCAATCAGGATTCTATGATGGGATATGTATCATACAAGAGTGTAACAAGGGAAATAAATGATATATGCCAATAGAGTCCGGAAGTGACTAAACATCAAAGTGTGTAGTTCAGTAGGACGGTGTCAGGTGGGAAATTGTAGGTATGAAATGCATGGGAGGGCGTCGGGGGGATGCGGATAAGCTCGACACCCGGCAATTGTAGGTTCAGAAGACAGGGCAATGTGGCGGGCGGACGGTGAGAGGCTGGAGCGGACAGTAGGGCATCCAGCCGGCGAGATGGATTGGGGAGGGAGGAGAGGGAAAGGTTGAGAGGGGAGAACCTCCGCTGGATCAGGGAGAATACGTAAAGGGTTCGGGCGGTGCAGGGAGAAGAACAGAGCTTGTGGGGGGGTTGGGATGGAAAAGGACTAGGAGAGGGACTGGGAGCGTTCTCCCCGTATCTCCTCTTTCCTCTGAACCTCCCCACAAGCCTTGTTCTTCTCCCTGCAATCTCCGAACTGTTTGCATATTCTGCCGGATCCGGCGAACAAAATCGGGGCAGAACAGGGTATCATGAGAAGAAGGGTGGCGGACAGGGGTCTGTGGCAGAGGGTTTGGAGTGGATAAGTCTGGGTCACAAGGCGCCTGCGAAGAGGAGCCTGTGGGGAGGGCCATTTAGCGGTAGGGAGGAAGAGGAAATGCGCCGGGGGCAGCTTTGCTAGGGAAATCTGGGCCAGGGCGGGTCCTGTGCCTGCGGACACAAAGGGGGCGCGTCCAGGCGAAGCGAGCCCGGGCATTGGCATCAGGAACTGGAGTTTACGTTATAAGGGCCTGGAGCGTCCAGCGCACAGGGGGTACAGGACGCACCAGGAAGCAAGCTAATATTTTTGCTGATACCGTACTGGTACTGTTATACTTCTACCCCCATGGGCTAACCAAAATCAAAACTGAGGGTTGAAAATATGTCTGTTCCAAAATACTGTCAAAACAATGCCAGGATGGACAGTGGAGCCCAGTGGCATACCGATCCAAGAGAATGTCAGATGCCGAATGCAACTACGACATACACAATAAGGAACTACTGGCTATAGTTCTGGCATTCAACCAATGGCAACGATATATGAGAGGGTGCCCGAAGCGGATACGAGTCCTCACTGACTCCCAGAACTGAGTAAACTTCATGATAAGGGAGGAGCGACTGAACGATGAGCACGATGGATGCAAGAACTAAGTCAATACAACGTCAAAAAGGAATATCGACAAGGCAAAGAAGCGGGAAAACTAGACTGCCTCACTCGGAGGGAGAGACACCAACCTATCGCAGGCGACGAGGGGCTTACAAGGAATGTGGGAATATTACTACCAGAGGAAGGATACTGGGACATGCCAGCCACCAACGATATCAAGCTCGACATATTGGCAAAAACAGGGCTCCCAGTCCAGGAGGAGGGAAAGATTCAGCCAACCGCTAAGATTGACGACGAAGTCCAAGCCATCAGGGAGAACTTGGATAATCAAAAAAAACACCGGAATGGGATAGCATTAGGGCTATGTCAATGGAAGGAGGACATCGTATTGTTCCAGGAAGAGCTTTGGATACAAAAGAATGAAGGGATACAGACCACTCTTGTCGCCAATTATCATGACCCACCACAAGCAGGACACAGCGGAATCCGCGAAAACGACTGAGCCTATCAGGCGAGGCTACTATTGGCCAAAGCTAAGAGAAGACCTTGAACTATTGATAAAATATTGCGACCAATGTCAGGGAAGCTGGGTTGTCCCACATGCACGCTAGGGATTACGACAATCAAATGATGGCCCTGATCGACCATGAAAATCAATTGCTATGGACCCCATTAGGGACCTGCCAACATCGGAGGAATATGACACGATACTGGTGGTCATTGATCGGCTAACCAAAAGGAGCCATTTCATTCCATGCTCGAAAGATCTATACGCACAGCAGTTTGCCAATCTCTTCATCAAAGAAATAGTCAGGCGGCACAGACTACCGGCATCAAGCCCGAATACGAGATGATTGTACACCTTATCCAAGGAAAGCCAACCAAACCAGAAGACATAATCCAATCACATGAGTTATTAAGAAGCGAGATGGTGGCCGCGCAATTACACCAAAAAGAATACTACAATCAGTACTGAATACCCTATCTGAACCGATAATCAGGAGATATGACGTGGTTGTTGCCAGCACCATCAAGACCACCAGACCATGGAAGAAATTGGACTACAACAAGATCAGAACTATTAAAAATCTCGGATCTCTAAAGCCCATGCGATCACGCCGCCAATATCATTGTGGCAAAAGACAATCACATTGCAAGACTCGGTAAACACAAGGAAACATTACAACAAACCTGGAATCGGGTCAGATAGAGAAGGCGAGAAGTGGAGGCCATTCTATGGAGAGGGGGTGTCTAGCATCCTGGGATTGATGCAAGAGAGGGAAAGGTGCTAATGTCACAAACGGTGACTAACCAAGGCAGATTTCCTCATGACGGATAATTAGTAGTCAATGGTTGGTTATCTTTTACACTATGAGATTGTTTGCCTCCTCGATTTTGGCACGACGAAGCAATAGCCAGTTTGCAGTGTATTGTTATTGGTTATTATTACTGACATGACGCATCATTCGGGTCATGTGGTTTATCTATCAACCACATGACTCATAGTGATGAGTCATGCCTTTCGCACAGGTTACCCCTTGTGGGCACCTGACTTGTTTTAAGGGTTTTCATTGGTTGGAGATATAGTACAGCTGACTCAGACGAATCTCCTGATGGATTTCACACTATGACTCACTATGAGTTTTGAGTTGCGTGATGCGAGGCAATAAGTAAGGCAAGGTTGGGGTTGAGGGAAGAACCCCTATATAACGGGACTCTTGGATCGTGAGATTTGGCTTCTTCACGCAACCATCCAAGTTGTTTCATATACCCCAGGTTGAATATAAAATCACTTATCTATTATCTGTTCGGGACTATTGCCATCACGGTCTGACAGAGGCCGAGCGAGCAACATTGCTAGATAGAAGTCAGAAATCTCAGGGATTGAAACAGCTATCGGGCTAAGAGGATTTATACTTGGCAAACTATTGGTTACCTTCTACATGTATCATCCGGAGAAGAGAGAATCGTAACAATACCATTGGTTTCAACATTCGAGTAAATAAAGATTAATTAAAATGCAAATATTATAGTTCATGTATTAAAAAAGATCCCAAAGAGCTGGGATTTGATAATTGAAGTATTCTAGCATTGCTTTATATCTATATTGGAAGGCATTATGACCGTAAAAATAAGGATAGTCATGTATGGGAAGTTACTATGGTCGCTACTACTCATTGCTCTGAGATTGGATATTGCCTATTAGGATTTCCCCAGTAACAAATCATCCCTTACCTTGTACCTTGCCTATTGTTATATTATCATATTATGTAGTACTTTCCTCAGTTTGCTTATTACTCCCTTTTGTCTCATGTACTCTATTGGGAAACCCTATGCTCCTTACTATATATCACTGATTTAGTATATTAGAAGCGATCCCTTACTTGTTTGATTCCATTTCTGGTTTTGTTAGTTATATAGTGTTGTTGTTAGGCATACCAAGAATGCCGACCCTTAAGGCTCACGCACAGACCCCTGCGTACCAATCAGTTAAAAAGTACGTAGTACAAAAGATACATCTCGGTCTAGCTTAAGATGATGGTCACGTGCCTCCGACTATAAGGTCACGTGTTCGATTCACAGCCGCGTCATAGTTATTATTAGTTAAAATATAATTATGCGACAAGTCATATAATGACGGCGATAATAGGGCAAAGACGTCTGAGAGATTTAAGTGTGTGTTCCCGTTTTAGGATGCCTATAGGGTAAGAACGAGAGTTCTCTAAGATGAGGGACGGAATCAGAATAAACACTCAAGTAAAAATATCGTATGACGATACCAGAAGACACATAGCGGAGACCTCCGGGTCCGCTCGGAACCAGTCAGTTCGAACATATGATAGTGAGCGCAAACTGCTATTCGAGCGATTGCTACCACAAGTCAGTTCGGAAACCTGATGCGCGAACAGTGACAAACTCTCGCGCATTGATTGGTCTGACGCCCTTGAAGTTGGCCGCTTCATATACGGTTCGGTAAAGACATATTATTACGTTGGCATTAGTCGGCTACGTGTACTCTAGAACTGACCTATTATTCGGGGGACTGACACACCCTCACGATAATATGGTAGTCTACGTCTTCATAATGTGAGCATGGAGTCGAACAGTTGTCAGGGTCATGAGGTGTTCGCACTTAAGAGTTTCGAGAACTTTGTTTGGTCGATACTTAGTTAGTATGGTTAGAACATGTAGCCCGCGAACACTCAGACGCGGGATATAAATATCGAAGTGCCTCCCTCGCTTAAACAGAATCATCAAGTACCGGAGAAGAGATCTTATTAATATAATAAGTTTGACAATTATTATTTCCTCATTATCTTTACACTACGCGAGTAACTTAGTTACACCTTGTTACGAGCCTTCCTAGACAAGATTCTCCATCTAAGACCAGTCCAGCACGAGGCCTAGTCCGGTATCATAAGTCACCTTACCGGCTACCCCTAACAGTTGTATCTACACCTGTGTTTTAGGACTTAGTTGTTTTCACATCTACCTTAGCATAGCTTACCATTCTTATGTGGACAGGATATTGGTTATGATTTATTGGTATTTAAAGAGCTCGAGATCCATAAAGGATTCGAACTCTCAAGTCTTATAGAAACCCTCACTGTATTATACTAAGTTTAACGCTCACTCTACTATTCCCTAACCTTTGTTAAATCTCCTGTAGAAATTTCTATCGATCCTTCTCCAACCTGTCCTTAGAGTATCGCCAAATCTCTATTTGGGAATCTCGTGGTTCTCCGGAGCAGGTTACATTTTTTGACCAAGACTTGAGTCAAACCTTTGATATTCGACAGAGAACTCGTCACCCTTCGCCTCCCTTGACCCTGCCGTATCGGTACTCCACCTTGTTCCTTGAAAGGCCTATAGCAGACTCCTGGCTTGACCAGGTCACCACAGATTGCAACCATTTCCCGTCCAAGTGACAAACAAGGACGCTTTGCCAACACTCCTGCACTGCTATTAGCATCCTCATCCAAGCCCAAACCTACCGCTCCAGCAAAGAAGGCAGCCCCACCAACTAGAAAGAGTCCCATCTCCAGCCCAAGACCGAGACGAAGACTTCTCAGAATACGTATCAAGCAGTCAAGACGAGAACCCAGGACATAATCCAAAACATTCCCAAGACTTAGAAGAAACTGAAACCCCAGAACACTGTAGCACGAAGACATTGAAGAAATAGCTGATCAAGAACAACTGCATCAGAATGGAGCGCCCAACCCAGACCTAGACCAAGTTTCAGCCTCTGACATCCCTGATAAACCAGGACTAGCACCAGCAGCATCCCCAAGCCCCCCCATCTTCAAGAAACCCAAGTCCAGACCCAGCGCCACGGTCGCCACCTGATCCCTCTCTACCACCAAGTCGACCACAAGCGGGTATATCAGTTCCACCAGCTGGCACTAGTCACCCAAAATTGCCAGCACCATTCTTCTACACTGGACAAGGAAAAGACCGTGATCCATCATGGTTCAAAACTGTCTGTCAATACATATCCAGCTTTGGAGTCTGAGATACAGACCCCGAAGCTTACCAGTACTATGGAGCATACTGCAGATAAAAGGCCCTTGAAAAATGCACGCAATATGACAATAGCTAAGAAGCCAAACCCGTTAACGGACTCAAGGGCACATTCGAAGGATATATCCTATATGCTACATCCACTGATACAATCTATGAACAATTGCTTGCAGTAAAACAAATTACCAATAGGAAAACCGCGCAGATAACAGACCCAGTAATCACTCTTGAAATGCTTAGTGACAGCTTACCCCCAGGAACAATCTCAGACTACTCAGCAAAACAAAGACTTCTACATGCCATGGACATCAAACTCAAGTGAGATGTCAAACACCATATCATCCCAGATACATCCTTCAATGAGTTAGTTGAAATCGCTGAGAAAACTCATGCTATTGCTCACTCCAGAGGACTCTATGTGTAACCTGCTCCTAAGTATCGCGAGATTCCCAAAGGCAGATTGGGGGATACTCTAAGGACAGGGAGGAGAAGTGTTGATGGAAATCTTTAGAAGAGATATAACAAAGATTAGGAACTAGGAAAATGATCATTCAAGTTAGTATATTGAAGTTAGGGTTCCAGTGAGGGTTGAGAGTTCGAATCCTGAAGGGATCTCAAGCTCTTTAAATACAAATTAATCCTAACCAATATTCTGTCCAAACAAGAATGCTAAGCTACGCTAAGGTAGGAGCGAAAACAAGTAAATCCTCAAACAAAGATGTGGATGCGACAGGATATAACTAACAAAACAAGTAATGGAATCAAACAAATAAGGGATTGCTACTAATGTACTAAACCAGTAATATATAGTAAGAAGTATGGGGTTTCTCAATATCGTACAAGAGACGAAAGGTAGTAATAAGCGAACTAAGAAATGTACTACCTAATAGGAGCCTATAGCAATAGGGAAGGTACAAGGTAAGAAATGATTCGGTACTGGGAAAATCCTAGTATGGAATATCCAACATCATGTTAAGTACTGATAGCGATAATCGTAGATTTCGTTCCACTATTGTACCAGGAATCAACACACCAATCCAGTATCAAATGCAGTCACCCAGCCCAGACCCAAAAACACCAGAAACAACGACCAAGGACACCACTGAAAATCCTACAATAATATCCCCCAATACAACAAGGTACCAGCCCATGAGAAAGAAAGCGACAAAAGAGAAGGGGCATGTTACTATTGTGGAAAGATAGGACCCTTCTAGGGATTCTTACCAAAAGGCAAGGAACCAAAATCAGCATCAATGGTAGAACCAAAGAGAAAACGGAAGGAGAGGAGGAACTGATCGAAGAGGAAAACCTAGCTGTCCCTACCATACCCAGGAAGAAATCAACCATACCATTGAAGTTACCAACACCTCCAACCATGTAGGACCATCCGTAAATGAAAACAAAGCACTCCAAGCCTACATTACAGTCACTGGACACAAAGCAAAGCCTTGTTGGACACAAGAACCAGGGGAGATACACTCATTTCGGGAAAATTCGTATCTAGCTTTCAAATCCCTACCAAAGACCACGATACCCCTATCTGTCTAAAGATGGCAGTCAAAGAATCCCGCTCAACCATAAACTACAAATCTCACCCAGTCATCCGAGTAGGTGATGAAACGGGTAATACTACCGATACTTTAGTATGTGCATTAGACAACTATAACATATTCCTAGGAATGTCATACCTTACCACCCATAATGCTAGAATCGATTGTGGAAACTTGATCATTTCATTCCCGGAAAAAGGAATTACCCTCACTTGCAGGAAAGGGAACAACGCTAGATTCTCCGCTATGACAAACTCAGATACCCCTGACTTCATCTTCGACTTTCCGGATATCTTCCCAGCCAAAAAAATCACTGAACTACTGCCCTTGCGCCATATTAACCACCACCTTAATCTCATCAAAGGGACAATGGCACCAAGTCCAAAAATGTTTACAGTTCCTCACAAGATCCTCCCTGCATACAGACAAATTATCCAGGACTGGAAAAGGAAAAATATCATCTATCCTTCCAAAGCCAATAACCCTGTCAACATGTTCCTAAACTCAAACCCTATGGCAAAATTAGACTCCTAGCAGACCTAGTACCCAGAGACGATATCACAATCAAGAACCATAGCAGTATTCCCAATCAGTCCAGGAATCTCAGAACTGTAGCCAGAGCCAAATACTGATCCACTGTGGATCTATCCAACTGGTACTTCCACATTCGAGTAGCCCCTGGAGATGAAACCCTCAATACCATTAAGACGCCCTTTGGAAACTTTGCATACAAGATAATGCTAAAAGGAGATAGCAATGTACCCTCCACAGCTATGCGAGTTATGGAGTACGTCCTTGATGGACTCATAGTAAAAACAGTTTAGTCATACCTAGATGATATTACAATCTTCTCAGACTCTATTGAAAAACATGTTGGCGATATCCGCCAGGTCTGTCACACATGACAGGACCACCACATTAGAGCCTTCACATTCAAATGCAGTTTCATCGCCGATAGGCTACCCCTGTTACAACATGTTATAGACGACCCAGGAAGCCACGCAGATCCTGAGGAAATACGGGGAATCCAGGACTGCCACCTACCCACATTGAAAAATGAATTACAAACTTTTATTGATCTTGTAATATATCATGCACAATGCCTACAACACCTCGCTCCTGGTTGTGCCCCACTAGCGGATCGGCTTTCCCAAAACGAATTTGAATGGAGCCCCCTACATGAAGAAGCATTCCCACAAGTCAAACATCTAGCCCAAAACATCACCAGACTCCCCCCAATTGACTATCAATCACACCACACAATTTACCTCTTTACTGACATCTCTAAAGATGGAGTAGACGGATGGATAGGCCAAGGACCCTCATCTCAGAAAGCTTACCCTGCAGCATTTCATAGCCGAAAATTTGCAATAAGCCAGCTGCAATACCCTGTACATGAACTAGAACTTCTCGCTATAGTGGATGCAGTCCAGTCATTTCACCCCATGCTTTATGGTATCAGGTTCACTGTGGTAACAGACAACAAAGGCCTCTTATTATTCGTATCGCAGACAAATCTCCCTTGCCGCCAGAGAAGATGGAGAATCTTCTTCCAATCTTACGATTTTAACATCATACACGGACCAGGAAAGGATAATCTCCTTGCAGATACCCTCCCAAGGATCTATGAGAAACGAGAAGCAAGCGCAGACATGATCCTAGTTGACCCCACTGAGAAGAAAGCTATAGAGGAACCTATTCCGCCATCACAAGCAGCATCAAACAAAACCTCCACCTCGTTGACACTCTGGATCCTGTCAAGAAACCTTCTATCTTCTCCCCAACACCTTTTGACCTCTTTTCTATACCCCAACATCTATCAAGGTGGAAAGTTGAAGATGTCCCCATCCCAGACTCGTGCAACCAGAAGGAAAAAGGTCACCACCCAGGGCCTTTGGAACAAGGACTTCATAACATGGCAGCCCCCCTTGAGGAAGGTATCGACGCCATGCAGAGCAACAAAACCAGCACCCAAGAACAACCCCATGACCCTACCCAAACCAGGATTCTCATTCAAGCAGCTCAATCACAGCTTACTGCACTTCTGTCCAGAATTCAAGGCCCTTCAAACTAAATGGCACACTCTTCACGCCTTAACGCTCTCACCAACTGCTTTGGAAGAATTCATGCCTTTACTACCAAACTGGACTCCATTGCCCTCGCCAGCTCGGGATATGCAACTACCCCATCTTTTACCTCTTCCACTCCTCCTAGAGATCAGTTGGAACAATTTCCTATGTCTACAGAACATAGAGCCAAACACGGGGAACAGTGTGTATGGGACGAATGTGAATCCCATATTGCAGGCAAAGACCGCCACTACTACCCCTCGTGACCTTGCCACATCCCTGTCTCTAGTCCCCTTTATTCCACCTGAGGTGGCATTACTTCTCACAACCCAATGCGAAGGTATGAGGATTGATGGCCTATCCCTCTTGTGTTCACCGATGATGATGGATATCCAGTTTTCCATACTATAATCAACCAAGATAATGGACCATCCTGAAACCATGCCATGTAGTTAAAAGACTCACCAGGCCCTGATGCCACTGGCGATTACGATAACCCTTTCCCTGACCAGCCCTCCAGAGCCATTGATATTCGGGCCTTCCAGCTCGCCCCACACCTCAAAGGCAACTGGCATAACAGCCTTCGAAAAGCCACAGCCTCTGATCCAGTCTATGACATTGTCTGAGAGAACGCCAACCATCCTTGTTGGATACTTATCGACAGTTTTCTTCTTAAATGAGGGGAGAATGACAGGCGAGAGTGTCCATATGTTCTCTATCAAGCCGTCCATGAAGGAACCCACATCATGAGTAATATCATTCGAATCAACCGTGAACAGATGGCCCATATGGGACCGCAGTACTGCTTCAAATACGGCTCCAAAAATTTCTATTCGATGTCTATGAGAAGTGAGTTCAAAAATAATATTGGCAGATGTCACCTTTGCCAGATAACCAAGCAACCTACTACCCTCCCTGACGGAGTGATGACGCCTCTCCCTGTCCCCAGAGAACCCTTCTCTTCGATTGCAATACACTTCGAAGAACCTTTCCCTAGCGACAAAAAGAAAGAACTAACCTTGGTTGTATTGTATCCCTTTACTGGGTTTACCTACCTCATCCCGGTCACCCAGAACATCACAGCAATCGAAACTGCTAAACTCCTTATTGAACCAAGGTTCGCAGTCCATGGCTTCCGTACTTGTATCATCTCAAATAGAGACCGCTAGTTCACCTCCCGCTTCTGGATGCAATTCATGGCTAATATCAAGATTGATCTCAACATAGCTACCACTGTCATCACCAGACCAATGGCCACACAGAACACAGAATCTGAACCATACGCCAATGCCTCCGCAATTTCATTAACCCAAAAGGCATAGAGTGGACTGGACACTCTCCCCATATTCAAACAGCTATCAATGCTGCTCCTGGCGATTGATCTGAACTCTTACCATTTGCAATTACCTTTGGACGAATTATAAACCCCCTCCCTAGTGTCAAAGGCGTCCCTACCGCCGTTTCTTCTGCTGATGACATAGCTTTTCAAATCATGAAAAACTGGCAGCTCGCCGGAACTGCCCTCCAGAAAGCAAGAGCTCATCAGACAACTACTAGCCAGAAAAGGCGCAGAGAAGGACCACCCATTACCCCAGGCAAAATTGAAGTTACCCTCAGATCAGAACCCTATGTACGCAAGATTGGACGAAACCACAAACTAGTTGGACCTTGGTTAGAACCTTTTTCAGTCTCCGAAGGACCTGACAAACATGATAACTACAAACTCAACCTCCCTCCCATCATGCAAGGCATCGACCTTTGGATTCATCGCAGCCACCTTCAAATCTGCCTCGGACCAGATCTCAAAGCTTTCCCAGGCCTCCCTGAACCCAGCTCAAAAGAACCAGTCACCATTGATACCCCAGGACAAGAAGAATGAGTTGTTGAAGAGGGTGCACAAAGATGGAATCTAGCCCAAGCAACGACAATTGCTAATCGATTAGAAACGCTATGATCAAAGCGAAGCTAGATGGGACCCTGTCAATGTCCTCGAAGGAGCCAGTACTGCCCTTAGAACCTACTGGTTTGACACCTATAATGAAACCATTCCCTTCCACCTCCCCTGGACTCATCATGAATGTTGTTCAGCTTGGACAGTCCAGAAACCTGAATACTTTCCTCTATCACCAGAGCTTGATCCTGATGGATTCTGGACACCTATCCAAGACTCTGACTACTCTGCGACTAAAGCCTGTTACACCATTTCATCCCTTGATGAGTCTGAGTTGGAAGCCTAGCGGAATCTTGTACCTTTTATTTTTCCTTTTCTCTTAAGGCCAATGTAACGGAATCCACTATTGTTGCTACTACTCATTGACCTGACATTGCATATTGCCTATTAGGATTTCCCCAGTCACTAATGATTCCTTACCTTGTACCTTCTGTATTGTTATAGTTTGATATTTGGTAGTACTTTCCTTAGTTCGCTTATTACTACCTTTCGTCTCTTGTACGCTATTGGGAAACCCCATGCTTCTTACTATGATCTATTACTGGTTTAGTACATTAGTAGCGATCCCTTACTTGTTTGATTCCCTTACTTGTTTTGTGAGTTCTATCCTGTGGCATCTACATCTTTGTTTTAGGACTTAGTTGTCTTCGCTTCTACCTTTGCCTAGGTCAGCATTCTGGTGTGGACAGGATATGGGTTATGATTTATTTGTATTTAAAGCGCTCGAGATCCCTTAACGATTCAAACTCTCAAGCCTCACAGAAACCCTCCCTTTAATATACTAAGTTGAACTGTCACTCTACTAGTCCCTAAACTTTGTTATATCTCTTGTCGCGATTTTGATCGACCCTTCTCCACCCTGTCCTTACAGTATCTCCAGATCTCCCTCTGGGAATCTCGCTATACTCAGAAGCAGGTTACAATAATACAACTAGATATCCAGGACAAGGAACTGTTCGCAATAGTGCCAGACTTCAAGGAATGGGAACGATTAACAAGAAGGACTGAGCATTGCATCAAAACTCTCACCACTTACACTAACCTGAAAATATTCATGACAATAAAAGATCTTAGAGAAGGACAAGCAAGATCAGGACAAATCCTCGGCCAAAACAATTTTATACAAGGGTTGGAGATTGGAGAGAAGGAAATAAAAGGGGTAGCACTTGGGCTATCCCAATGAAAGGATGAGCACCTATGGTATCAAGGAAGGATCTGGGTTCCCAAATACGAACGGATACGCACAACTCTTATCTTCAAACACCACAACCCCCAACAAGCAGGACATGGAGCAATGCCAAAAACTGCCGAACTCATTTGCTGATGATATTACCCGCCAAAGATAAGAGAAGACATCAAACAATATGTCAAGAACTGCCCCACATGTCAACGGACGAAAGTGGTTCAACATGTAACCTACGGACTACTGCAATCGAACGAAGGAGTTTCACATCAAATCATTTGCAGACCCCATCGTTCCCACTGCAGACCACATAGTGAGAGACATGGTGAGAGAGGTAGTGTGGGATTTCGCCGGTTCAATGGAGAAAGATGTAGGATAGGGGCACGAAAGGGTCGTGGGGCTACTACTTGGCTGGAAACATGTCGATCCCAATCGTCTGGATAAGAATAATCGAACACCACTCGGGTGGGCTGCTATTGGGGGGCACGAATGGGTTGTCAAGCGACTACCTGACCTGAAAGATGTCGACCCCTATCATCCGAATAAGAACGATCGAACACCACTCGGATGCGCTGCTCTCGGTGGGAACGAAGGGGTTGTGGGGTTATTACTTTACCGAAAAGATGTTAGCCCTAATCGTTCAGATAAGAATGATCAAACACCACTCGAGTGGGCTGCTGCCAAGGAACATTAAGGGGCAGTCAAGTTAGGGGGTGTTTTGAGATCACGATTTTAGATCATAATCACCCCGCTAAACACCCCCTTACTTCTGGAACGGGGAATGTCGACCCAATCATCGAGACAAGAGTACTTGGGGGTAGACAAAAGTCGGGCGCACCCCATATACGGTAACCAGGGCTTTCCCCCATACAAACCCGTTTTGTGGCTTTTTTTTGTAAGGGAGACAAAAGTCGGGCGCACCCCCGG
>Ga0307507_10001449_pt1 | contig 53149 bp, 11 predicted proteins | sample 7_EM_MG_FD_207223 | JGI IMG/M metagenome (GOLD analysis project Ga0307507, IMG submission 207223) | Populus trichocarpa ectomycorrhiza microbial communities from riparian zone in the Pacific Northwest, United States - 7_EM | ecosystem: Host-associated > Plants > Roots > Unclassified | place... | reverse complement strand
AAGTAGATATTATTAAGCTATGTATATAAACTGTGTGATGAAGTCAAGACGTTGCGTAAGGAGAGAAGGTAAGGAAACGGGAAGAAAGGGTATATATCGCTAGTTTGGTTGCTTGGTCGACACGTATATAGAGCAGAATAGGATTCGAGTAGTAGTCCTGGCAGAACTTGGCAGGATTTGGTGGACTTGGCAGAATATGGCAGAATGCGGCAGATTGCCGTTAGATTGCTGTAGATTACCATTAGATTGCTATCTTATGGTTAGTCTCTTCTTGCTGCGTAGGTGGAAACAGGTGGACGTGTGTAAGGTATTATGGAGGAGTCCCGTGATAGTACCCCCCCTTTAAACTCGAGCTTCTGCGAGATGGGGTTAAGGTAGTTCTGGGTAGAGTTTATGAAAGTCTTCTGCGGCTTGTATAAGTCCTATAGAGTTAACGGGTTCCTATGAGGGCTTAGTAAAGCCTCTCCATTTTATAAGATATATATATTTGCGTTTCCGTTTGTTGTACTTAATGTTGTTAACTCTTTTAACGAGGTATTTATCCTCACCATCTACTTTAACTGGTGGGGGAGGGTCTTGGATCTGTCTAGGTAGGGCGTCTAATATAGGGGCGGCAGGGTAGAGGACTGATATATGGAATATAGGGTGGATTTTAACCGTATTAGGGAGCTTTAGTTGGTAGGCATAAGGAGAGACAACTTTTTTAACCTTATAAGGGCCGGCGTTCTTCTAGTTAAGTTTCTTAGTAGGTTATTTTATGTTTAGATTTCTTGCGTCTAGCTAGACAAAGTCACTAATTTAGTAAGCTAGTGCTAGGGTTTGGTTCTTATTTGCTATGGCTTTATAGACAGACTAGGCCTATGTTATTTTATTAGTAAGGAACTCTTATAGTTCTTCTATTTTCTTTATAAATTCGTTTGCTTCTGTAACTTGTAAGGCCTAATAAGCTAGGTAAGGAATATTACTAAAGGGTTTAAAACCCATTTGCAGGTGCTGGCCGTAATTAGCTAAAAATAGGGAGACCTTTATAGTTTCTAAGACGGAGTTATTTGTAGTAAACTTGGCAAATATAAGCTAGTCCATTTAGTTGTCCTATAAATACGACGTATATATCTAAATATACTATTCTATTATAGCATTTATATGTTCCGTTTAACCGTCCGTTTCTGGGTGATATGCCGTAGACAATAGCGCTTTAATATGGAGTTGGGTAGTTAGTTCTTTCTAAAACACTAAGACAAACTGGCGGCCTCTATTGGAGATAATCGTTTTGGGAAGTTTATAGAGTTTCCATACGTAATCCAGGAACAGTTGGGCGATGGTAGGTGTTGATATATTAGGGTAGGTGATTAAGTGTCTTATTTTGGATAGTTGGTCTATAACTACTATAATGTTTGTATAGCCTTTACTTACGGGGAGATTAATAATAAAGTTAATTAAGATATCCTTCTATCTTTGGTCCGGAATAGGCAGTGGCTTTAGAAAGCCGTTGTACTTCTTATATAAGGCTTTGGCTTGTTGGTAGGTGTAATAGCTAGAGACGTACCTTTGTGTTATATTATGTATATTTGGCTAGTAGTACTCCTGTTAGAGTAGCTCTAGGGTTTTTCCTTAGCCTAGGTGGCTGGCTACTGGTAGATCGTGTACGTGTTTAAGGAGCTTAAGCTTAAGTTTGTTGTGGTTAGGTATAACTAGGCGGTTCTAGTAGTACAAGCGTTCTCTGCGAGCTTTATATTTACTTAGAGAGATTTTTTTAGAGCGTCTAACGCCATTTTAAATTAACTTGAGTGTCTCTTAGATAAACTCGTTATTTAGGTATTTATTAACTATAATCTACTTAATTAATCAATTAGTTATTTCAAGGACGTATACTATAAGGTCTTTAGCTAGGGGATTAAATAATTTAGGGCGAAGCAGTGTTTAATTATAGTAGGCGCGCGCTTCTTCCTGTGCTGTTATATCTTGTGAATGTTGAGTTAGGGCATTAGGTTTTTGACCTTAAACGCCTAGGCAGTACGTGATTAAGAATTGGAAATAAGACAGATATTCTAACTAGCGGGCTTAACAATAACTTAGCTATTTTATGGTTGTAAAGTACTGTAGATTCTTATAGTTGCTAAGAACCTTAATTAGAAATCCAGCGCCTTCTAGTTTAGGTCGCTATTGTTTAAAATATCTAATAATGGCTAATAATTCCTTATCATAGATCTTGTAGTTATATTTGGCTGGACTTAATTATTTTAAGAAGTATGCTACTGGATGTAGTACTCCTTTCTTATTATACTAAGACAGAATGCCTCTAGTGACGTAGTTAGATAAATTAGCTTCTATAACACTCTTTCGGTTTAGGTTAAAGTGTTAGAGTATAGGTGCGGTAGTGAATATAACTTTTAGATAGGTAAAGGCCTTCTTATATTCCTTGTTAAAGATAAAGGCTTTATCCTTTTGTGTTAGAGCTATAAGAGGTGAAACTAGGGCGGAGAAGTTATTAATAAACTATTAGTAGAAATTAGTAAATCCTATAAAGGCTTTTACGTCTTTAACGTTCTTAGGTTTTTGCTAGTTTATAATTACTTTAATCTTCTTTAGGTCCATTTATATACCGTCTATAGAGATAATAAGTCCAAGGTATAGAACTTCCATTTTATAGAACTTATATTTATCTATATCTAATTATAGTCTAGCTCTACGTAGGGCTTCTAGAATAAGGTTAATGTGTTTCTTATATTTAGCTAGGTTATTGCTATATACCAGGATGTTGTTAATATAAGCAGTATAGAAAACGTCCAGGTAAGGTTGTAAGGTATTATTTATAAAGTATTGGAATAAACTTAGGGTATTTGTGAGGCCAAATAGCGTTACTAAGTATTTAAACAGTCCATATCTAGTACGGAATGCGGTAAGCCATTTATCTCCTTTTATAATACGGAGGCGGTTAAATGCGTGGATAAGGTTAAGTTTTATATAGTAGCGAGCCTTACTTAATCAGTTTAGTGTCTTTTAAATTAATAGGAGCGGGTACTAATTCTTAATAGTAATAGCGTTAAGAGCTTAGTAGTCTATATAGAAGTATAGACCGCCGCTAGGTTTCTTAATAAAGATTATAGGTATAGCTATAGGCGAAGAGCTTGCTTTAATAAATCCTTTACTTAGGTATTTATCTAAGTACTTCCGCAGCACTTAAAGTTTATTTTAGGATATTCTGTATAAGGGTCTAAATCCTGGCTGTTTTCCTTCTTTAAGTACAATCTTATGGTTGTATGGTTAGTGTTCTGCTAGTTTATTAGCTTCCTTTTATAAAAATACTTCTAGGTTGTTATAGTGGCATACTAGTATTTTTATAGTAGGGTTAGTATGTTTCTTTAGTGCTAAGGCCTTTTTAATATTGGCTATTATAACAGCGAAGATTGTATGTTTAGGTTTTTTAGCGAGTTATGCTAACAGGGTAGCTCTAATTATATAGATATTTAAGGTGTTAAGTGAACTTGGATTATCCTTAGTTTCTTATATAGTTTCTTATTCGGGTTTAAGTTTAGTATTAGGTATAGAGTTAGTGTTAGATTTAGGTTTAGGTTCTTTAAGTATCCTTTTTATGGTAGAGTACTAGTTCTTTTAGTACTTTTATATATTAAGCTTAAGCTTCTGCTTGGTTCGGGGTGTAGCAGTTAGAGTTGGTTTATGTAGTTGTGTATTATTTCCGGGTTTTTGGTAGATATTGGTGGAAATCTTAGACTAGTGGATCTTAGTGGATTTTCTAGATTTTAGTTTAGGGTCTAAGTAGCGGGTTATAAGACACTTCTACTTATAACGGGAGGCGGTAAATAAAAGCTTAAGGTTGTCCTAATTAATGGTTACCTTATATAGCTTTATCTAGGGTTGTTTAAGGATTACTAAGTAACCTAGGGTGGTAATAAAAAGCCTAATTAGTTCTTTATAGTTTAGGTATTAGAGTCTTAGGAATACTACATAGGTAATATAGCCTAAGATAGTACGTTTACCATTAAATCCAAATACGTTAATATGCCAGTTAAGGGGGGTTAGAGTAAAACTATTATCTTATATAAAGATCTTGTTAATAAATCCTGTGCCACTAGCTCCTGTATTGATTAGGACTTAAGCATTAACCTATTAATTATTCTGCTGAAGATAATAGTTAATAGTTATGCTGTAATCCTAAGAGTTAGAGTTTGTGATATCTAAAGCATTTAACAAGATCCTAAGGCAGTACTGTCCTAGAGAGCGACTTAGCTCCAGAACCTTCCTTTTAGAGGTAATTAGGGTGGAGTTTTTATAGCATATTAGTTATAGCTTTGTCCTCATAAGTAGTGCTTATTAGATGCGGGGCTGGAACTAGGTGGAGATTAGGGATAGTAACTAGAGGATTAATGCGGTGAACGGCTGCTAGTATTGGCCGTTTGTAATTCGCGTTAGGGTAGAAGGACGGAGTAGTAGTTAAAGAGGTAGAAGCTACTTCTATACTTAAAACAGAGGCCTAGCTTAGTACGTTGTTCTTATTTAGAGGACCCTAATAGGGCGTATCCTAGGGTTCTAGTGTTGATATCTATAGCGTTAGGGTGCTTAGGCTGAGACAATAGCTTAGTAGACGTTTGTGGGGTTGTTGTATTATATTAAGGAGCGGACTTTGGTGTTAGACGTAGTATATTATTATACCGTTTATTAATAACATTTGCGCAGGCGTTAAGGGCTCCCGGTAAGTCTATACCTATTAGGGAGGTTTTTAGTTCAGGACTTAGGGATTTAATAAGGCTGTTAATTAGTGTGGAGTTGTTCTAGCCTGTTTCTTTTACATAACGGTTGAATTTGGAGAAGTATACTAGAAAGCTTTTTATTTCTTAAGTTATATGGTTTATCTTTCTCTAAGTAGTAGCTTGGCGGTTTGGGTTACCATATATAGCTTTAAGAAGTATAATTAGGCTTGGTACTGAGTTTGGTTAAAGAGGTTTAATAAGGTTAGCTATATCTCCTCCTAGTTAACTTAGGGCATAACAGAGTTAGTTAGCTTTAGTTAGGTAGCGGTTAGCGTTACCAATTAGCTTATTTTTGAGCCGGCTTAGGAATAATTAGAGTTCTTATTATTTACTAGTAAATATTGGAGGGTCTAGTAATTATTTAGATTATTATAGTACAGTAGTTAGTTCTACTGGTAGGATAACTATTACTGGTTTAGGGCTCGCGTTCCGCGTATTAGCTTCTAGTAATGGCGACCGGTCTTAAGGGCTTAGCGTAGACATCTTAAGGGTGCGGATTTCTTTTTAGAGGGCCTTAATTGTTTTCTAGTGCCATACTTCTTATTTGGCTTGCTATTAAGCTATAGCAGCTTAGTTTTGTGTAAGGGCGTCTATAAAGGACTTTTATATATTTGCCAATTGTTCCCGGAGTGCGGATATAATGTTGGCGGCCGTTATAGGGGCTTTAAGGTCGTTCTGCATTTTAAATAGGGCGGGGTGGAGTATAGGTTTTGATGTAATATAGTATTATGGAGTAAGTATAAGTGGTGATAATATATAGCGAAGTAGATATTATTAAGCTATGTATATAAACTATGTGATAAAGTTAAGACGTTGCGTAAGGAAAGAAGGTAAGAAAATGGGAAGAAAGGGTATATATTGCTAGTTTGGTTGCTTGGTCGATATATATATAGAGCAGAATAGGATTCGAGTAGCAGTCCTGGCAGAACTTGGCAGGATTTGGTGGACTTGGCAGAATATAGCAGAATGCGGCAGATTGCCGTTAGATTGCCGTAGATTACCATTAGATTGCTATCTTGTGGTTGGTCTTTTCTTGCTGCGTAGGTGGAAACAGGTGGACGTGTGTAAGGTGTTACGGAGGAGTCCCGTGACAATAAGTTTCCTATATTCCTTTCTCTTCTTTACGCAACGTCTTGTACTCTGCAAGAGCTATATACCCTTAGATTTAGATAGAATTTATATTATTCCTTTAAATCTTCCCCGAAGCCTCTTCGCGCCCTTATAATATTCTATTACAACCATATTGCGGGTAGAAACTATAGTTTTAACATAATGCTTTAGCTTACTAGAGCCCACTTTAAGACCAATAAAAATTGCTAACTTTATATATCTAAATGGCAGGAGACTATATTCTAGAGAGTTATTGCTTCTAACCCAATAAAGACTTATTTAGAGTGCCTTTAACTACTCTTTAATAAACTTTAGAAAATCCAACGTAGTTTTACTAAAACTTACTAAAATAAGAACAGTCTAAGGGACCAGGTTATCTTAGCCTGCCATAGAATTCCTAAGTGCAATTTGGCGCTATACAAACCTATAGATATATTTAAAGGAATATATACTAAACTACGCTCTGCTGTAGGTACTGCGATGCAAATATAAGAATCTCAACAGTTCTATACCGAAAACCCTAGCCAAACCGGTATTCTAGACCAATATAACCAGAACTGGACAGACTATATATATAGTGGCCGTGGTAGGGGATATAGTAGAGTATATAGTTAACGTCAACTATAAGGCAATTATAGAGGTCCTTATGGAGGTTTATTTTAAAGTAATTACTAAAAGAAGTGCTACGTTTATAAGAAACCAAATTGCTAGTTAACTAGGCATTCTCTTAATAAGCAAAAGGAGGCATATAATAATTTTCGCCAGAGTGCAAGAAATGTTAGAAATTATAAGGTCACTGCGGCCTACTTCTAAAGCTTCCTGGTTTAATATAAAGGCGTAGAAGATCTTAAGGGTAAGGTTAATAAGGCCAAATAGCTCCTTATAGATATGGAAATTAAGGACTACTTACCCAACTAATACTTTACTAAGTATGGTAAGGTAGACAGTATACAAACCGTTGCTGTTCTTAACGACCAATCTACGCTCCATTCTATTATAAAGTTAGATATCTTTAATGAGCCAAAGGAGAGCTCTATATTCTCCTTTAACAATAGATACTTAGCAAATGTCTTTTATGGTATTATACTAGATACTAAAGCCGCAGGAGTATCTATAGTAGGAGAACCTTAAGTTTAAGCCCTTTAACAACTTAATACCTCTGTTTAGATTAACTAATTAACGGCGGGTTAATATACGATTTATTTTAGCAAGGGTACTACAATCTCTCTTAGCACAATTAGAGTCCAAACCCCCTTAGGGTATATTACTTTTTATGTTATTCCCACAAACACCCTATTTCTATTTTACATTAAAGATATAGATAAATTAGGCGTTAAGCTTAATAACCTTAAGAATGTACTTATTTAGGGAGATAATTGGGTGCCTGTTATGCGCAAGTAGGGTCACCCTTAGTTGCTCCTTTATTAACTAGAAAAGAGTATTACTTAGAGCTACCTAACTAAGTTAGAGTTATATTAACTATACTATTAATTTGGTTACCTATCTGTTTATTAATTACTTAGGGTTCTTTAGTAAGTAGGCTATAAAGTTAAGGTTAAGGCAATTAAGTATCTTATAAAGTACTGCTATTACTATTAAATAAACTAGAAGTCCCTTAGCCAATTTAAGTTTACCCTTAAAGATAACTATAACTTTAACTTCTGTATTATTATTAATGTTATATATCTTAGCAGCAAGCTAGTACTCTAAATTATTAACTTCTTAACTTCCTTCTAAGCCGTATATTTTTTAAAGGATATATTAGCTAGGAATGTATAGGATATCCTTTAATTATGCTAGATTAATGTCTACCTAGGACCCCCTAATTAAATCGTCTATAATATAGAAAAGAACTTCTTATCTATAGAGTTTTGATAATAGATAAAGGTAATAGCAATTAAGGTTAAGGAAGTCCCTATTAAGGTACATAATAGTGTTAGAAAAGTAGAGCGATATTATACACCATTATGCCACGTATATAAGATTATCTCTTTAGAACTAGAGGATGCTAGCGAAGAACTTACCTTATAAATGGCTATTAAAGCCATTAACAATTCCGCTAGCCTAGATAGACTTATACCCACATTGCTAGTCTTTAGCGCCTACCCTTAAATAACTAATAATTCTCTACTATCTCCCTCTATTATGTAATAAGCTAAGGCTATTTGCAAGGTAATAAAGGAGGTGCGACGTCTCTACGCTATATGCTAGGTTAATAATATACTAGGAATAAGAAATGGCCCAAACACCTTAACTACGCTTAATCTGCCACTTTAGTCTAAGGTACACGTATGGCGTAAAAAGGGAGGGTGGTTAGGCCCACATTAACTTATTGCAATTAATGGTTAAACTTATACTATTTAGATGCCTTACAGACCCACTTAATTCCATTTAACTGTTATTAAGCCTTACTATAAAGATAATAGTTTTAAGCCTTTGTAGGATGCCCTAGAAGATACTTTAAAGGAAAACCATAATTAATAGGCTCTAGAAGGTGACTATAATTCTAATATAATTGTAGTAGATATGCCGCAACTATGATGTGGTAGAGGTCGCCTAAAAGGATTACGAAATTGCTAATATCTTATTAATTTTAAAGAGCAATTTGTTGCCGCTATTAAGAATAGAGTTAAGTTATTAATGGCCTTTATAACAGCTAAGGAAAGGGCTAACTTTAAGCTTACAAAACAACTCTAAAAGGAAGGTTATATTATAACCCCTAGAGCTTCTTTCTAAGCATCTAATAAGTAGGAGATTAATAGTCTTATTATAAGAGGAGTCTTTAAATTTAAGAAGTATGACCCTATTAAGTATAATAAAGTTCGCATCTTTAAGTTAAGAATGGTTAATAAGATTAAGGGCAAAGCTACTAATACCCCATTTAAAAAATTAAGGCTTATTATTTAAGGTTACAATAATAATAGTAAGGAGGTAATTCTTATGTAATCTCCTATAATTTAACAAGCTAGTTAGCGGGTTATTATTACGCTAGCTTCCTCCTTAATAAAGAATAGAATGGTGGTTTATTTATAAGATATTACCTAGGCCTACACCTAATTAGAGACGCACCTTTAGCGCTTAATATTAGTATACCTTCTAGAGCAAATTCGCCACTAATATCCTAAAGATACAATTATAGTTGTGCTTAAGCCATTATATGGAATCACAGAGGCAGGAACTTATTAGTGGGCTACCTATAGCAAGCACCATAAAGAGAAGCTTTTAATAACTACTTCTATATTTAATCCCTGCTTCCTTATTATAACTATAGGAACTCTATTTAGAATTATTAGCATATAAACTAATAATACAATTATCTTAGGAGACAACCAATTTTTAGCTCTTAAAGAAGATGAGCTAGTAAAGGCAAATCTTATAGCAAAGCCAAAGGAAAAGCTTAATTTAATAATACTATTACTCTTTAATGGATGCATCCTCTCCATAAATAAGGATTTTATTGCTTTATACCAGAAGGGTTAAGGCAAGAAGATTAATATTATTAATATTAATTCTTTAAAGTAAGGATACGTAGAGCAATACGCTTGCGAAGCTTATATCGCTTTTATCTATTAACCTAAGGCTTTATTTAATCTCTCTATTGCTGGTTAATACTAGGAACTAACTAAGGATAATATTCTTACCCTAAATAAGTGTCTTTTTAGTAAATAAACTATCTTAATTAGGGCCTACTCTATATGCCTATTAATCTTCCCACCGCTAAGCTCTTTATATTTGTTAATGGATTATTCGCAAATAATAAAGATTTTAGCTCCTAGCTAGGATATAAGATTATTATTATAAACAAATCTACTAGAGAGAATAACTTTACAATCCACAGCAATTTTATCTATTAGAGCTTAACTAAGAGCAAATACGTCACTTAAAGCGTTCTAGTGTTAGAGATATATAGAATGGTTAGCGGAGTTAATATAGCAATTGCAATTGGAACTACCCTAAAGATAATTATAAATCAACTTAAACTTCCCGTTGTCCCTATTATTATATACACTAACTTATATTCTCTCTACGAGTGTTTAGTTAAGCTTAGTACCATAAAGGAGAAGCGCCTTATAATTGATATTATAGCACTTTAACAGTCCTATAAGCATTGAGAACTCTTTAAGATTTGATGGATTAATGGCCAAGATAACCCAGCAGATATAATAACAAAAGTAAGCCCAAATAAGGCACTAGAGACGTTCGTTAACACAAATACTCTGCGTATATAAGTTAAAGGTTAGGTTAAGAGGGAGTAGGAGAATATGGCTGGTAGAATTTGGCAGAATTTGGCTAGCAGAATTTGGCAGAATATTATGGCCGGCAGAATACAGCAAAATACAGCAAAATACGGCAACATGGCGGGTGCTAGTACCGTCACAGCCTAATTGCGTTATTTGTATATAGATAGCAACTATAAAAGAAAAGTTGCTAGTGTCGGGAATAAGGCACGTGGTTGTCACGTGTCGCCGCGGCACTAGCGTAGTGAGGAACCTTAAGTTCCTCACCCTTCCTTATTATTAGAAGAAGAAGAACAACAACCATCATACTACCTACAACTTGTAGATACGTGATATCACCTTGTGATACCAACAGATATAGACAATAAAATAGAGTATAAAGTTAAATGAATAGGCTATAATAAGACTGCCTAGAAATTATTAAATAATTTAAATAACGCTATAAGAAAGGTATAAGAGTATTAGAAGAGATTAGGTTCGGCAATATTAATAAAAAAAGGATTTTTAAAGAACGAGTTACTTAAGGGGGACTTAAGAGGACTTACTTATAAGGTATATACGCTATATATACCTAGGGAAAACCCTTTCTTATCTTACATATAGACTCCTCCTTTTTCCTTAAGGATTTGTCTATCTATATAATATACCCTATTGTTTTATTATTAAGCTCCCTATCTATATTCTTACCTTATATTTAAATCCTTACTAATCCCCTTAGGAGGATAGTTAGTTTAATTTTTCTATAATACCTCTAAAAAGAAAACCGATGCCTATACTTAATAGTAATACGCTAATAATATAACCGCTAAACGCCTTAGGATTTAGTGTAGATAAAACCGCTAGAAATATACTAGTAAAATTTAAGCCACCTTCTAAACCTTAAAACGATTGGCTACCTATAAAAGCTAAAGACTAGTTTAACTTATATACCTAGACTTAATAGGAGCTTAGTAAGATTACTAGCGTCCTACTAAATACTACTAATATAGAGGAGCTAGATTAGCTAGCTAAGAAAATAGCCAACTTATAAAGTATTATTAATTTAATAAAGCCCTCCCGTTGCCTCTTTAGTAAAAAGTATAAGCTATATAGCGAACGCATACGCCGAATAAATCTTAACGCCCTAGTTAAGAAGTTACTACCTAATATTAGCGGTACTACTTAACAGCATTTTAACCGCTAGATCGCCGCAGTTAAGAACCAATTTAAGGTTAATAACGCTAACTATAAGTATAAGTGACGCACGCGCTAGGCTATTAATAGTCTTATAAAAAAAAAGATAATCGCCTAATTAGTTTATTACTGGTTAGGTACTAAGGATAAAGGTTCTTTACTATAGGATAAGTTTAAGACTATAGTCTAAGACTAGATCAGGAACCCCATAGTAAGACGCTTTAATAATGCTACTATATACTATATAGCTATTATAAAAGAGAACTAGAGGTTTAACGTCTTCCTAGCCCATATATATAGCTTAGAGGACCTCTTCTTATATACCCCTTTTATTAATCCTAAGCAATAGGTAGACTTTTAGTTCTTATATCTCCTAACCTACCTATAAGTAGAGCTCTTCCGCTGGAACTTCGCCTAATAGGTAAGGACCGCTAAGGACCTCTTTAATAAAGTCCGCTGTGTAGAGTAATTATTTAATACCACAAAGCTTGCGGAAGATCGCGTAGGTAGTAGTGGTAAAATATTGCGTATAAAGCGTGGTTATGTATAGGCTCTATAGAGTTAGGTTTAGGAAACAGAACCTAAAAAGGGTAATGCTTTAAGCAAACTCCTAGGAAGATTACCTAAAAGCTAAATAGCTTAGGGGACCCCTTAAATGTCGGTGCTATATATATAAGTTAAAAGAGACCCAAAGGTAGCCACTATAAAAAATACTAGAAGTAAGCTAGTAAAGATAAGCTAGGCCGGTTTTTAAAAAACCTAAAGCCCTAGTAGCGTATCTCTCTTAACTATAACTAGGGCCTAATATAGAGGGAGAAGAAACGCATTATAGTATATGTTGTAATAGATATACCTTAGGGCAAAGTCCGCCTATATTGCTTATATAATAATAGGTGCTAAATTAACCTTATTAACTAAGATATTATCTATAGGTTTAACCTGCCTATAAGCTATACGCTATATTTATATAAACCTATTATACGTTTCCTTAATAGCAATTAGATAATAATCTGGGACACTTACAATTTAACGGTCACTACTAGCAATTCCTAGGGTACCCCTCGCACTATTAGCCCCTAGACCTTTTAGGGTAGCTCATTTAATAGTTATAATATAGTTTTTAGATAGGATTAGCTTGCAGAAGCAGATCTATTAATTAGCTTTTATTTTAGATGATTTATCTAAAGTACTTTAGACCCTAGACGCCTTTAAATAGTTACCCTTAATACACTTTTATTAGATATTAAAACTAGTAAAATAGTCCATTTACTATAGCCAGAAGACTCCTTCTTTACGCTGGTTATAAATATAATAATGGACCTATTATTACTAGTAGCGAGTACTTATATAAACCCTTTTAGATATAGAGATACTAATTATAAATATAATAGAGGACCTATTATTACTAGTAGCAAGTACCTATAAAGACCCTCCGGTGCTAGTATAGATTACCTATACTTAGAGGGAAGGTAATTAAAACCCTAAAACTATTAAGTATACTATAGTAGAGCTATATACACTCTTAGTATAAGCATATCTATAAAACGTATATTGGCTATACCTATCTCTTTACTAACTCCTAAAAGCATATTATTATATAATAGTTACTTTAACCTACATAGGCTTTAACTTCCTAGATATATATAAAGAAGAGATTAATATCTTCTCTAATAAGTTAGCAAGTATACTACCTTAGAACTCTAAGTACGACTATATAATTAACTTAGAAGAAGGCAAGACGCTACTATAGATGCCCATCTATAACCTCTTATAGAAAGAGTTATAGATTTTATGGAAGTATCTAGAAAGTATTCTTAAGAAGGGCTAGATTAGGCCTAGTAAGTTGCCTACTAAAGCGCCTATCCTGTTTATACTAAAAGTAGAAGGTATAATATGGCTATATGTTAACTATAAACGGCTAAATAAGATTATAATTAAGAATTAGTACCCCCTACTAGTTAGCAACCTCTTTAATAGGCTTAGCTATATAAAGATATTTATAAAGTTAAATCTTTATAATATATACTATAAGATTTATATTAAAAGGGAAGATAAATAGAAGACTGTATTTAAGATACGCTATAGTCTTTTTAAGTATCTAGTAATGCCCTTTAGTTTTACTAACGCCCCTATAACCTTTTAGAGCTATATTTAAAAAGCTCTAGGGACCCTAGTAAATACTATTTACGTAGTTTACCTAAATAATATTTTTATTTATTTAAATAATAAGGATAAGTATGTTAAGTATATTAAGCAGGTACTGCAGTAGCTTTGCGTTTAGGGCCTATATGTCACGGGACACCTCTATAATATCTTATATACGTCCACCTATTTCCACCAACGCAGTAAGAAAAGACTAACCGCGAGATGGCAATCTACGGCAATCTAACAGCAGTTTGCCGCATTCTGCTATATTCTGCCAAGTCTACTAAATTCTACTAAGTTCTGCTAGGACTGCTACTTAAATCCTATTCTACTCCGTATATATATTAACTAAGCAACTAAACTAATAATATATACCCTGTAACGAGACTAGCCCAGTTATAGTAGAAATGTCTCGGTAAAATACTCGATAGATAAATTCCAACGCTTTAATTAAATTCTGCCAAGTTAATTAAATTCTGCCAAATTCCGCCAACTTAATTAATTTCCACTAGTTTCCACGAAATTCCACTAATATAATGGAATTTAGTTAAAACCTGTTAAAATCCGCGTAGGCTTATGCCTACGCGTTTACTGCTAAGACCCTAAATATTTAGTTATAAGTTTTCTATATTCCCTTCTCTTCTTTATATAACGTCTTATACTCTACAAGAGCTATATACCCTTAGATTTAAATAGAATTTCTATTATTCCTTTAAATCTTCCCTAAAGCCTCTTCCCGCCCTTATATTACGTTATATTAAAATAACTACTATTAAAATAGTAAATAAACCTAAATCCGCTTCAATAACTATGAGTATTATATCCCTAGTTAGGGAATAGTTAACCATAATATAACAGTCCTTTACGGATGCCCTAGCTTAGCAGTAGGCTGCATTAAAAGCCTAATATTAGCAATTAATAGAAGCACTCCATAAAGAACTTTATAACATTAAGGCACTTATATTGGAGACCCTAATAACAACGCCTATAAATAAGATTAAAGTAACTATATCTAAACCTAGCCCGTTAAATGCAAATACTAAGCTAGCAATAGTAGCTTAACCCGTGTCTATAATAAATTTAATACCCACTATAAAATCTAAAAGGCTCCCTAATCCTCTAATATTTAATAGAAATTAAAACAACCTACGTCCCTTTATAACTAAGCTCTATCTTAAACTTTTAATAAACTATAACCAATACCCTACTAAAGCTAGCAAGGTTAGCTACGGAATGTCTTATTTAAGTAAAGACACTATATGTACTATAAATCCATTCTTCCATAACAGCACCTTTATTAATTTTAAAATCTTTATCTCTCTACTAAAACAAATATATAATAACGCCAGCCGCGAACATATAGCTATTACTAAACTTAAAAACCTGTAATAACAAAACCAAGACTTTACCAGCTTTTTTTTTGGAATTTTTAGACCTTATTAGTAAACTAGATTAGAATAAAGCCGCTAGAGTTACTGCCCTTTAATAAGCCATCTTAGATAAAATTAGAGCCTAGTTAGTAGGTAGGGAACTACCAAAAAACCTATCTAAATTTGCTATAATATATTAATAAATTAATAAGGACTTTTAATATAATAAGCAGACTTATTCTCTAAAGTTAACTACACCTTATATTTAAAACACTACGAACCTAGTATATACCCTAAAGCACAATCCGTCTCCAAAACCTAAAAGCCCTATATATAACCCTATGGACCTCAATACCGCTCAATTTTATGTACCCTTAGGAACCAATAAATAAAGAACTCGAGCCACAAATAGAGAATGCTTTAGATGTGGTAAAAAGGGATATATTTAAAAGTATTGCCGAACTTACCCCTTTAAAAAGGTCCGCCGTAGTTCCTCCCATTCCTTAAGCCGTACTTATTTCTTAAATTATACCCACTCTATAAATCGTACTTAGACGCTATAAAGTATCTTGCCTTTAGTTAACTTAGAAAACAAATTATTCTAGGGCTAAGTTGCGCCCTAGGATAAGAAGTGGAAGAGTATAAATGTCTAGGCTCTTTTAGCGCTAATATATAATATAACTCCCTTAATGTACTTAGCGAAATTTAAACACTTAGAAAATAAAAGGAAGTATAAATCCTTATAGACAGCGGAGCTACTAGTATAGGCTTTATTAATACAAACTACGCGAAAACTTAACGCCTAAATTTAAAGAAACTTAATAAGCCCTAATATAAGGCTTTAACGGAAAACCCTTAATATATAGTAAACTAACACATTACGCTCTTATAAAATTGCGGATAGGCGAACACCTTAAATCCATTTCCCTATTTGTAACACCTTTAAAGCATTATAAGATAATACTTGGATACGGATAGCTAAAACAACACAACCCTTTAATTAGCTGGGTTAAAGAAATAATAAAGTTCCGTATAACCTACTACTAAAGTTATTACTTAAAAAACCATTTGCCTTATAAACATATACACAACTATTTAAATTTAATATAATATAAATTGCCCTTGCCATAAACCTTAAGCTAATATAATAAATCTATAACTACTAATTATGGTAAAGAATGCAAAGACGTTTTATTAAAACCTCTTAAAATTTATATAATATAGGCCGCGCCTTTTATCTTATTAGCAAAAAAAAAAAATTATAAAATCTTTACTGTAACTATAGAAGATATTAAGAAAGTACTAGAGCTAAAATAATATACTAATCCTTAACCTCTTGTACCCAAAAAATATTATAATTTAATTAACAAGTTTAAAAAATAATTTATAGACTAACTAGCCCCGCACTAAGATAAGTATAATTTTAAAATAGAACTTAAGCCTAGTATAATACTAAAGTTTAATCCGCTATACGGTATGTTATAAGAAGAACTACTTATAATATAACAATACCTTAACAAGCATTTAAAAAAAAGGATTTATTTGCCCTAGTTAATCTCTATTCGCCTTACCTATACTATTTATTAAAAAGCTAGGAGGAGGCTTAAGATTCTATATTAATTATTAAGCTCTAAATATAATTATAATTTAAAACCAATATCCAATTCCCCTAATTTAAGAGACGCTTAACTATTTAGTGAAGGTACGGTACTTTATAAAGCTTAATATAGTTACCGCCTTTAATAAAATCTGTATATGTGAAGGAGATGAAAAGTATATAGCTTTTTGTATATAATGGAGACTCTTTAAATACCTAGTAATGCTATTTAGCATAAAGAACAGTCCCGGTATATTTTAGTAATATATTAATAATACGCTTCGTAAGTTCCTTAATATATTTATTACCGCGTATATTAATAATATCTTAATCTACTCATCCTTGCTTTCTAAATATTAAAAATACATTAGAATGGTCCTTAAATAACTATAAAATATGGGCTTATAATGCGACATTAAGAAATGCAAGTTCTATATGTTAAAGGTTATATACTTAGGCTTAATTATATCCCGCAATGGAATTAAAATAGACCCTAAAAAAGTCACTATAATTATAAACTGGAAAAGCCCTAGCAATATATAAGATATTTAAGGATTTCTAGGATTTGCAAACTTCTACTAATAATTTATTAACCACTTTTTAGAAATTACTTAGCTATTAGTAAACCTAATAAAAAAGAATATAAAATTTAAATAGACCGCTAAATATAAACAAGCTTTTAATAACTTAAAACGTTGCTTTACAACTACTTTAATTCTTGCTTACTTTAACCCTAACCTTAAATATATTGTTAAAACAGACTCGTCCAATTATATGCTAGGGGGAGTGTTATCGTAATATAATAAGAATGGCGAGCTACATCTAGTAGCCTTTTTCTCCCAGAAACTCGCCCCTGCTAAATTAAACTATAAGATATATAATAAGGAACTGCTTACAATTATTAAATGCTTTAAATAATGGCGTCCTAAGCTTAAAGGATCGTTATTTCTAATACACGTATTAACGGACTATAAGAACCTATAGTACTTTATAACTATAAAGCAATTAACGCAGCGCCAAATTCGTTAGGCCAAATATTTGTTATAATTTAACTTTAAGATTATATACCAACCAGGCAAACTTAATTAAAAGCCTAACGTATTAATATAATAATTATAGGACCTACCTATAAACGCTTTAGATAACTGGATTATAAATTAATTATAGATCTTATTGCCCCCTAAGCGTTTTAAAAAACTATGTCCTATATTCCTAGATACGGAACTTAATAGTAATAAATTAGAAGTTAATAAATAAAAAATGGAAATTAATAAGCTAATAAAATACAAATATAAGAACAACGTATAGATAATAGATGTAGTAAAAGCGATTTAAATAGGAAAACAATAGTATAAGGATATTATACTTACTAAATGCGAGATTTAAAACGACCGATTATACTATTAACAGAAGATAGTAGTTCCGAATTCCAAACCTTTATAATTTAAGATACTTAAATTTATACATAACTCCTATATAGTAGGGCATCCTAGCCATACAAAGACTTATAAAATTATTTAACAAGTATACTACTGGCCTATAATGCACGACTATATACAAAAATACGTTTAAGTATACAGGATATGCGTATATAGAAAGACCTCTTATATAAAGAAGCAAGGAGTACTTTAACCGCTACCAATTCTAATATAAAGATAGCGCGATATCTTAATTAACTTTATAGTCGATTTGCCTAATAGTAATAGGTTTATAAATATTATAGTAGTTATTAACCGCCTTATAAAAATGCAACATATAATTCCCATAGACTTAATTAATGCGATATTAGTAGCTAAATATTTTATTAAGCACGTCTTTAAGCTACATAGACTTCCTAACTCGATAATATCCAACTATAGAAGCCAGTTCGTTTTAGACTTCTGGTAGGCTCTATATAAATAATTAAGTATTTAAATATGACTTTTAACTGCATTTTATCTGGAGATAGATAATTAAACCAAAATTGCAAACGCGATTATAAAACAATACCTATAAATATACTGCTCCTACCTACAAGACGACTAGAAAAAATAGCTACCTTTAGCTAAGTTTATTGCAAACAATATAATAAACGTATTAATAGGCGTGACACCGTTCTACGCAACCTATAGATAAGACCCTTAACTTAGATTTAAGCTATAACCTAATATTAATATAATAGGACCTATAATTAAACGGATCTAGTTAATTAACGCGTATAACTTTACTAATTAAATAAAGTAGTTAACGGAACTATTACGAAGTAAATTAACATACGCTTAAACGTTATAGAAATGGTATATAAACAAAGAACAAGCCCCTATATAGGACTTTAAGGAAGGTAATATAGTTTACCTAAATACACGAAACCTAAAGACTTAACGGTCCTTAAAGAAACTTAATTAGAAGTTTATAGGACTATACTAAATTAAGAAGAAACTAAGCCCATACGCCTATAAGCTTAAACTGCTAACTAAGATAAAAATACACCTAATGTTTTACGTAAGCTTACTGTAACCCTTAAAAGATAATCCTATAACTCGCGAAGTGCTACTACTACCTCCCGTAATTATTAACAATAGTAACAGTTCTTATATTATTAACTTAATTAATAATATGCGATAAAAAATATAATCTAAACGATTTAAACTTCTTATTAAGTAAAAAGGATATAAAATATAAACCTAGAAAACCTATAAACAAATTAAGGCCAACGCGCCTTCCCTAGTAAAAGAATTCTATAAAAACTATCCTTTACGGCCTGCTCTAGCTAGATAGATATAACATAAAGGCAAATAACTGCTACCTAACATAAATACACAAAACACAATAGCAGGAAACTCGAATTTAAAAAGAACTTAAAAAGTATTATAATATTTATAACACGGTTACGTAATACGTAAGATGTTAAGGAACTTTAACCATTGGTTAAAGTTGTCTAATTAGTTAGATTTGCCTCATTAAGACTACTACCTAGCGCTAAAATACAACCTGTGATAAAATTATAAATTCTTAACTAAGTTAAATTATTTTAAACCTTTAGCTAAAGGGGGGGGGGGGGCGGCCAACTATAACGGGACTAGCCTAGTTACAGTAGAAATGTCTTAGTAAAACACTTAATAGATAAATTCCAACGCTTTAATTAAATTCTGCCAAGTTAATTAAATTCTGCCAAATTCCGCCAACTTAATTAATTTCCACTAGTTTCCACGAAATTCCACTAATATAATGGAATTTGGTTAGAACCTGTTAAAATCCGCATAGGCTTATGCCCACGCGTCTACTGCTAAGACCCCGAATATTTAGTTACAAGTTTCCTATATTCCCTTCTTTTCTTTACGCAACGTCTTGTACTCTGCAAGAGCTATATACCCTTAGATTTAGATAGAATTTATATTATTCCTTCCAATCTTCCCCAAAGCCTCTTTACGCCCTTATATACCCTTTCCTCTCTTTTCCTTACCTTCTCTCCTTATATAACGTCCTAACTTTATTATATAGTTTATATACATAGCTTAATAATATCTACTTTGCTACATATTATTATCGCTTATACTTACTCTATAATACTACGTTGTGTAAACTCTATATACTACCCTCTAAAATATAGAATAACCCAAAAACCCCTATAATAGCCGCTAGTATTATATCTACACTTTAAAAATAATTAGTAAAAATATAGAAGTCCTTTATAGACGCCCTTATATAAAACTAAGCCACTTTAACTTAATAATAAGCCGAATAGGAAGTATAATACTAGCAAATAATTAAGGACCTTTAAGAAGAAATCCGCATCCTTAAAATGCCTATACTAGGGCCCTAAGACTAAATACTATCTTTAGAAATAAACACGTGGAATAAGAGTCCTAAACCTATAGTAGTTATATACCCTAAACTAACTATTACACTATAACAATCTAAATAACTACTAGACCCTTTAATATTTACTAGTAAATAATAAGAACTCTAATTATTTTTAAGCTAGCTTAAAAATAAGCTAACTAGTAATACTAACTGCTACTTAACTAAAGCTAACTAACTCTGCTACGCCCTAAGTTAACTAAGAGGAGACGCAGCTAACCTTATTAAACCTCTTTAACCGAACTTAGTACTAAGCCTAGTTGTACTTCTTAAAGCTATATATAGTAACCTAAACCGCTAAGCTACTACCTAAAGAAAGATAAACTATATAACTTAAGGAACAAAAAGCTTCCTAGTATACTTCTAAGTTTAACTATTATATAAAGAAAATAGGCTAGAATAACTCCGTACTGGTTAATAGCCTTATTAAGTCCTTAAGCCCTAAACTAAAAACCTCTCTAATAGGTATAGACCTACTAGGAGCCCTTAACGCCTGCATAAATTTTATTAATAAATAGTATAATAATATACTACGCCTAACACTAAAGTCCACTCCTTAATATAATATAATAACTTTATAAATGTCTACTAAGTTATCGTTTTAGCCTAAGCACCCTAATTCTATAGATATTAATATAAGGACCCTAAAATATGCTCTACTAGGGTCCTCTAAATAAGAATAACGCATTAAGCTAGGCCTTTACTTTAAATATAGAAGCAAAAATTATATCTTAAGATACTACTCCGTCTCTATGCTCTAACATAACTTATAAATGGCTAATACTAATAACCGTTTACCGCGTTAATCCTCTAGTTACTATCCCTAATCTTTACCTAGTTCCAGCCCTATATTTAGTAAGTACTACTTATAAGGATAAAGCGATAACTAATGTTCTATAGGAACCCCGCCCTAATTACCTCTAAAAGGAAGATTTTAAAGCTAAGTTGCTCTTTAGAATAGCGCTGCCTTAGGATCTTATTAAATACTCTAGATGTTATAAACTCTAACTCTTAGGATTATAGTATAACTATTAACTATTATCTTTAGTAAAATAATTAATAGGCTAATACTTAAGTCCTAATTAATATAGGAGCTAATAGTATCGGATTTATTAACAAGATTTTTATATAAAATAATAGTTTTATTCTAACCCCCCTTAACTAGCATATTAATATATTTAGATTTAATGGCAAACTTACTATCTTAGGCTATATTACCTATATAGTATTTCTAAAACTCTAATACCTAAATTATAAAGAACTAATTAGGCTTTTTATAACTACCCTAGATTACCTAGTAATTCTTAGATAACCCTAGATAAAGCTATATAAGATAACTATTAATTAGAATAATCTTAAGCTTCTATTTACCGCCTCCTGCTATAAGCAAAAGTGTCTTATAACTTACTACTTAGACCCTAAACTAAAATCTAAAAAATCTACTAGAATCCACCAATCTAAAATTTCTATTAACATCCACCCTATACCTAAAAGGTCTACCTAATTCTACTAACCTAAGAATTCTACTAAATTCCACCAACATAAGATTTCCACTAACGTCTATTAAGAACCTAAAAATTATCCTAGACTATATAAACTAACTCTAACTACTAACGTAATCGATTAGCCTGCGGCCTATATTAGCCTATAGCTTACTCTAAAAACTTACCAAAAATCATTCTTTAATATTTTAACAACAGCTTAATAATAAATTATAAAAATTTATAATTAGACTCTTATACCCATTTTAAGACCTTTATTAAAGTTTTAAAGTAATTTAATAAGTAGTTTTTAAGATATAATAATTAAGCTTAAATTTAATAGCTAAATCTTAATAAATCTTAATATATTAAAAAGGGCTTAACTAATTACTTTAAAACTTTAATATAAGTCTTAAAATGAGTATAAGAGTCTAATTATGAATTTTTATAATTTATTATTAAGTTGTTGTTAAGATATTAAAGAACGATTTTTGAGTTTTTGGTGAGTTTTAGAGTGGGACATAGGCTAATATGGGCCGCAGGCTAATCGATTACGTTATATCCTAAACTAAGTAGAAGCTTAAGCTTAACATATAAAAGCACTAGAAGAACTGGTATTCTACTATAAAAAGCATACTTAAAGAACCTAAACCTAAATCTAACACTAACTCTGTACCTAATACTAAACCTAAAACTATATAAGAAACTAAGAATAACCTAAGCTTGCTTAATACCTTAGATATCCATATAATTAAAGCTACTCTATTAGTATAACTTGCTAGGAAACCTAAATATACAATCTTCGCCGTTATAATGGCCAATATTAAAAAGGCCCTAGCACTAAAGAAGCACATTAATCCTGCTATAAAAGTACTAGTATGCCACCATAAATATCTAGAAGTATTTTTATAAAAAGAAGCTAATAAATTAGTATAGTACCAACTATATAACTATAAGATTATACTTAAAAAAGGAAAGCAGCTAGGATTTAGACCCCTATATAGAATATTCTAAAATAAACTCTAAGTGCTGCGGAAGTACTTAGACGAACACCTTAGTAAAGATTTATTAGAGCAAGCTTTTCGCCTATAGCTATAGCTATAATCTTTATTAAGAAACCTAGTAGCGGTCTACGCTTTTATATAAACTACTAAGCTCTTAATGCTATTATTATTAAGAATTAGTATCCGCTCCTATTAATTTAAGAAATACTAAACTAATAAAGTAAGGCTTGTTACTATATAAAACTCAACCTTATCTATATATTTAACCGCCTCTATATTATAAAAGGAGATAAATAGCTTACTATATTCCGCACTAGGTATAGACTATTTAAATACCTAATAACGCCGTTTAGCCTTATAAACGCCCTAAGTTTATTCCAGCACTTTATAAATAATACCCTATAACCTTACCTAGACATTTTCTATACTACTTATATTAACAACATCTTAGTATATAGCAATAACCTAACTAAATATAAGAAATATATTAACCTTATCGTAGAAGCTCTGCATAGAGCTAGTCTATAATTAGATATAAATAAATATAAATTCTATAAAATAGAAGTCCTATATCTTAGACTTATTATTTTTATAAATAGCATATAAATAGACCTAAAGAAGATTAAAGTAGTTATAAACTGGTAAAAACCTAAGAACATTAAGGACGTAAGAGCCTTTATAGGATTTACTAACTTCTACTAGCAGTTTATTAACAACTTCTCTACTCTAGTTTTACCCCTTATAGCTCTAACCTAAAAGGATAAAGCCTTTATCTTCAATAAGGAATATAAAAAGGCCTTTACTTATCTAAAAGTTATATTTACTACCTATACTCTAATACTTTAACCTAAACCAAAAGAGTGTTATAGTGTGGGAGGGTACGGTCTCTCTTAGATAGGAAGTCACGGTGTAGTTAGTCAATTAGTCAGTCGTAATCAGGCAGTAGGGAAGCGGTCAGTAAGAAGAGAAGAAAAGAGTGTATTAAAGAGAAACTATGTGTCTATTAGCCCTATTAGAGTTATTAAAGACTTTAAGGGCTCTAGACCAATCTATATAAAATATGTAGAAGGCCTAAGCTCTCCTAAAGCTACACCTAATCTAGATATTAAATCCAGGGGGCCAAATTATACTACCACATACCTCCCCTACCCAAGTTGTTGTCCCCTAACGACTTCTAAAACTCTAAAACTCCTTATCTTTAAAATAAAGGCGCGGTAGGTGATCGCATACGTTCCTTGCCTTTACCACAAACCCAAGATGGTGAACGAGGAGACTCCGTTCTAGTTAAATAAGACCATTCTCGTCCACCTGGCTGAGTAGTACGAGATATATCAGACTAGCGGCTCTTAAATAATATAGCTCTTTCGCGTCCTTCCACTTACTTAGTTCTGTCCCACAATTCTTTAGGTAGCTCCGCATGACTCTATCCTTCTATAACAATTAGGGGTACTCTACTTGGATCTACCGTAATAGTTAAAGGCTCAATTCCATTATTAACGCAGTAGAAGTACGAGCGGCTGTTAAAGCGCTCTACTTTAGTTGCATATATAAGCTAAAACGCATCCTTGTAGTTCTTAACGGCCCTTAGATAATAGGAATGTATCTATTTTACAACTTTATTCCTGTTACCGGTAAGAAGAAGATCACGATCTTAAATCACTACTAGAGAATCCTATTATTGTTTACTAAGAAGGGCGTTGGATAGAGCGCTGGCAGCTATAAGCTTAACTGCTATAGGGAAGCGATATGGAATTACGCCGTAGAGATTAGCATGTCTAGACGGCGTATAGGGCGGCGCTCTTAAGTCTTAGTATGTATCTGCCAACTCTGTCTAAGTACCTCCTTTAGTAACCTTAAGGTTATTATAATTGTCCTAAATACTAATAAACTATAGCAGCATTGTTTACTGGGTCCCAGTTAAAGGTCCTTTCACTCTATAAGAAAGGTAAGGTATAGTTATACGCACATCTCCCTTCTTACATGGCTAAGCTACCTAGTTAGTCACATATTTCTCTACGTCCTTAGCGGTCCAGTTATGGTCTGAGATTTTATGTATGAATCCATTACCCTTAGCTAACCCTTACGCTTTAAGATCTGCCTACCACAATTCCAAGTAATAATACATGCTGGGAAGGATAATTATGCAGTTATCCTTAGTCTTATTATCCAGAGAAACGCTCCCTTAGATTATATTAGCACTGTATCCACTTTTAAGGAGCGAGGGAATATTAACGTTAATATAGCGGAAAGCTGTAGAGTCTCCTTTAACCACAAATTTCGCATAATAAGGGTAGGAAATAAGTCGCCACCAACTATTAGGCCTAAGAGCGCAATAGAGGCAATAATACTAAGGGTCTTATCTTATTAGCTATTAGCAGAGACTATAAACCATCATTCTTAACTAGCTATAATTTAGTCGCCCATTAATTAGACGCTGATAATGGCGGTATATATATATTTCCTTATTAATCATTACTGAAATGCTAGAATCCCACTACTACCCAAACACGCTCGAAACCACAGATCCTTCTCGCTGCCATATATCTTAGTTGTTTGGTAACAGCATCTAATTAAGTAAAGCCTCCCTATTATAGGAAAACCTTAGTGCCGAGTTATAAATAAACTTATACGGTTCTAAGGAGTCAGACGGAACTAGAGGCCTATAAGCTTTTTAAAACTAGGAGTACGTAGTAGGGTCTATCTTTATAGTGCCTAAGTAATTGCGAGCGTGATATATTAAACGGAGTCTATAATATAGCGCGGTATAGTTTAGACCCTTTATCGCTAAACCCATACGCCCTTCTATGGCTTGTGTGTGTATCTAGCAAACCTTATATATTTCCGGGTTTAAACTAGCCGCCCTATACTAACTGCGCAAGAGCTTCATGACCTCAGTTGGTTTAATTTTGGTAGTTCGGTTTAGGGACGCCTTAAAATAAGCTAGTATATTATCCTTGCAGTTATATCCTTATTTTATACGGAGTATCGCTATAGCGTCTACGGCCTTCTTAATGTATTCTTCATTATCTCCTAGCTTAATAATGTTTTTATTAAATAATAATTCCACTCCCAGCCCTCCTACTTCTAGATAAGCAACTGTAAGCCCTCTCCTTGGATTCCTTCTTAAAGAGAATACTAGCAGCTACAGGGGCGAGCCAACAGGCGTTCCAGCCACAAGAATGCTTTTATTTATAGATAATAAAGGCGAGTCCACTAATATAGGCGATCCTTACTAGGACGGGCTTAGTATAATACTAACACCTCCTCCTTAAACAGGTATTAATAGCTGAAAAGCTAAGGGATTCATTATATTAGAAGTATATTGTGAATGCGCTTATAGTGTAAGAGCCAAGCTCTCTCCCGCTTGTTTAATTCCAACATTAGTGACCTCTAGTCCCATAGTAGTTAGTCTCCCATATCTTAGCGGCAGGTCCTTATTTAGAATAAGAAAGCCAGTTAAGTATCTCCCTAAACTATACTTATTCACCACCTGACCTGATATCGCTCTTCCTAACATTTTAGGCGCAAGCGCGAAGTCGGTCAGCTATAGTTAAGTAGTATTCTTAATGCCGTGTTCTAGATAATTAAGCCTCTTAACTAGAGCTTTATTAACTCGCGCTATTACTTCATAAAGTGGGTAAACAGTAAGCTTTCAGGCGGTAGAAAGGAAGTAGTAGGAGACTGCGTGTTTCAGCGGTCCGTTAAGAATATCCTATCCCCAGACTTTTTAGATGGTTTCTCTGGCTTTATTACACTGATTCCTTTAATCTTTTGCTATTTTACTAACGTTAGAGATGTCCTTAAAGATTATTAAGAACGCATCCTTTCCTAGAGATGCTTGCAACCCATTATTATAATTAACGAAATTAACTACCACACTAGCAGCATCTGCGTAATTCTCTCTCTTAAGTAGAATCTTGTTACAGATTTGGATAAGCACTATATAACGCCGATTAACTATAAAGCCTCTGACTTCTATAAGGACATTATTAATCTATTACTTAGCTCCTTTATATAGTACTAGTAGTCTGCTAGACGAAGACATAATAAGTATACTATTATTAATTCTACTTAGTTTATGCTTTAGCTAATTACGGTTATCTTTAAGGTTTATTAAGGGCGAAAAGGTAAAGTTTTTAATAGGGTTTCCTAATATAAATGGTCCACTAAATCCGGTAGCGGTGTGGAGTTCTACCAGCGCTAATCATTAAATAGACCAATTATGATTTTCTATCCCTAGGATAGAAAATCGCTATTAGCTTAGTAAAGGCGGTAAGCGGAACTGATATCTTTATAGTAAATAATACTAGATAGTTATATACAAACATTCTTCTATTCTTACCTTACTATTAACACGCATCAGATTCCTGTGACTAAAAAAAGCAAATAAGAAAGCGTAATAGAAAGAGCTTTAGAAAATATGGTAAATAAACAGACAGATTACGCGGCTATTATCTATATCCTCTTCCCTACCTCAGAACTTAACTGTCCCTTAGTTAAATATTTCGTACTTAGTTCTGTTAAATAATCTTTCTAAAACGCGCACTTCTTAAAATACGCAGCATTGCGATACTGGTGGATTTTGTATAACATCCTCCTTAGGCTCTGGCTCTGCTATTATTTCTTATAGTATAGTTCCGCCTAACTGGTTAAGCCGGTCCTCCTAACGGACCTTAGATATCTGTTATTAATAGAACCTCTTTAATCTATTCCCTGGAGTTTAATCACAAAACAGCGTGCTATTAAGATCCTTAATTAAGTACTATCCTTTATAAGAGTAACTCTTACGTACATAGAATGGGCCTAGCTATTTTAGATCTAACTTACAACTGCTAAAATAGTCTTGCTTAAGCTGCATATTATAGAGTATAACTATATCTCTAACCTTAAATCCGTCCTGGCGAATGCGGTAGGTGTTATTAAAATACTCCTTATTTATAACTCTTAGTCGTCTTGTGTGCGTAACAGCTTCTTATATATCTATATCTCTTTGGTTAAACTGCTTTACGCGAAGTGCTAGTAGCTCTATAGTAGTCTGGACTATTTCCCAAGGCAGCGTCTGCCAGGTAGGTATGTAAAGTTTAACAGGAAGGACGTACTTATATCTATATATAACCCTTACTAGTGTCATTCCCGTAGACCTCTTAACAGTCGTTCTATCTGCCTATAAGACTGTATAAAGATTGTCTAGCTATAAGCCTTCTATCTTTGCTAAAGTATCTACTATAGGCTTATAACCTCGCTCTATAAAGCCTTATAACTGCGGGTGATATGCGGAAGCCATAACCCTCTTAATATTATAGAGCTCCGCGAGTGCAGTAGTAATATCAGCATTCTCTCCTCTACTATCTATAGAGAGCTGTCCAAACACTCCCCATTAGCAGATAACGTCTTTATAGAGGAACTTTACTATGCTTTTCGCATCCTTATTTCAAAGGGCCCAGGCTTCCACCTATCCAGATACGTACTCTTAAGCAATAGCCAGGTATCGGAACCTAAGACGGTTTAGCAGTATAAACATAATATCCACCATTACTTATTGCCACAAGGTAGACTCCTATATAGGGTATATTACTTCTTCTTCCTATCCTAGCTATCGCTATTAGCACTATAAGCATAACTTAATATGCTATAATATTTAATCCTATAGCCCTAGCCACTAGTATCAATTTAAGACCCTCTAATACGTTCCCTCCTATCTGTAATATCCACTCCGATTATAAAGGCTCTTAATAATCTCCTGCTAAGTAGTCTTGTTATTAACTACCCTTCGCATTAGTATATTCTTAGACTATTAGTAGAAGAGCTATTAGTCACGCACTAGGAACCTTAGCGTATACCGCTTAAACTTTTTAAATTCCTTGGTATTTATCTTCTCTAAACGCCGTAAGGTTACCAGCTATTTTGCAATCCTTTAAGATTCCTCTAAATATAAGTCTTCTAATGGCAGACCTACTTCTATTTTAAGAGGGCTAGCTGTGTATTCTAAGGCATTTAGCTTATAGTTAATAAACTCTTTAATATCCTCGGTTGGCTTATCAGGTCGTTCGCTATTAGGTAGCTGTTGTAAAAGTCTATTAGCTAGGCTATTCTTCTTCCCTGGTATATGTCTAATATTAAAGTCCTATAGCTGGATCTAAGCTAGCCATCTTATTATTAAGGCTCTGGGTAAATTAGTAGCAGTATAATTTAGCTGCGCGACTAAGGTATTTGCATCCATCTCTACTATAAAGCGAACGCCGTATAGGTACACGCGACACTTCTTTAGCGTATATAGTAACACCCAACACTCAAGCTTTCCTAAGTCATATTTCTATTCCGCTCGAGACCAGATGCCGCTCTTATATTAACACGGGTAATAACAACCTTGCATATCTAGTTATATAAGGCCGCACCCCCATCTATTCTTATATCTGTTAACGGCGAGAACAATCAGCCTAGCCCCCTTACTATAATCCAGTTAAACCAATGCGGGTGTGGTAGTGATGGCATGCTTTAGAGTCTTTATAGTAGTAATCTACTCTATACCCCATACAAACGGAACGTTTACTCGTAGTAGTTAGAAGATTGGCTCTGCCTTAATTGCAAAGTCTTCTACCCATATTTAGTAATACACGACAACTTCTAGGAATGCTTAGGCGGACGTAACGTCTTCGCAGTCTCTCTAGTAAACAATCTTTGCGACCTTTAACTCCTCTAGATATTATCCCTTGCCATTATAGCGGTAACTAACCACTATAATCTCGTCTTTACAGAAATGAGACTTTGCGCCTAAAATTATATATCCAGCTTATTCCAAATCTGCAAGCACTCCATCTAGCCATATAATGTGTTCTAGAATGTATCTATGCACGCCTAGAAGACTTTCTTCTCTATTATACACTGTCTGTGGGCCTTTCACTATAATGTCATCCAGAAACGGCAAGGCATAGTATAGGATGTGTTATTCTAGGATCTTAGTAATTGTCCTTATAAACTAGGCTACTAAATTCGTGCCTCCCATAGGTACCATTATTTGTTATAGAAGCCCTAGAGGTGTTATAAAAGCCGTTAGGTTCCTGCTTTCTATATTAAGCTCCAGTTAGTTATAGCCAGAGAAGAAGTCTACTAAAGATATAACCTTACACCCTATAAACTCCTCGGAAAACTCATTAGTATATAGCAGCAGATTTACGTCCCTAATAGTCACTCGGTTAATATTTATTACCGCGTTAATTAGTTAGTACTTCTTATATTCCTTCTTACTTATAAGAAACTATAGATTCCTATATAGGCTTTCACAATATTCTAGAGTCCCTCAAGCTAGTCGTTCTTGTAACATATCACTTCTCCTTATAGGGCCCTTGGTATAGGAAAGTTTGGTACTTACTATACTTTATACGGCACAGTCTTAATCTTTAATGGTAGAGTTACGTTTCTGCTAACGCAACCCATCTTAGAGAACTCCTATGCTAGCGTCTCTTCTTAGTTAAATAGTATGGCCTTAAAGATCTCTCGTTCTCTTAGCTAAATATCCCCTACAATTATACGCTCTAATTATTTTGGCTTCAGTCATGTACCGCAGGCCAGCTTAGTGTATCGCGGCTTAAGGAAATAATTATATGGACTAAGAGGCAACCCTTAGATTAATGCCTTCTGTCTACACAAGGCTACCTCTTGCTATTTTATTATACCTCCTATAACTGTTCCATCTGGTGCTAATAAATTAACTAGGTGGACCTTATCTGCCTTTCGTTTATACGCAGTTGCTACGTTTATGGCGTTTTATTAGGCCTTACTCCAGTAGCTTTCCATTTACATTATAAATAAATCCGTCGTCTTTAATATTTAATATGTAAGGGACCTAGCCTTTACTTTAAACACTAGCTTCCGATTCTTTCTTAAGTGTTTCTTTAGAACTTTCTTTAATGTTTTGCTATTAAGCTCTCTCCATCTAATATTATGGTCTTCTTTCTACTAATGGCTCTGTCTAGCAGATATCCAAAACGGCAAGCGTCCGTATTAGAGCCGCACCTTATTTCCCTCCTCTTTGATCTTAACGTCCTCCTTATCCTAATGCGCCGGGTTATAAGTAACCCCGGATATAATCCTAGCGGTTACACCGGTTATACATTTCCCAAACTATTGTCTATACTAATACCTTTATCTGGTTTAAAGAATATCGCATTTTTATAAGACGTTAAGAACCTTATTTTAACTCTACCATCTTTTAATTGAATAATGCAAGATACCTAACCTATTGCGGTACGTTTTGTTGCTAGTTTAGCCCTTACTAACCATAGCTTACTAAGTATTACCTTATATAACATTTCTCCTACAGCAATAAACGTTGTAGATATTGAGATGTTACCTATTACTATAGGGACCGCATGCACCAATCCAATAAACTCAGACTAAGTCCTATTGGCAGACGTTAGACGTGCACCTTATAGTTATAGAGGCAGACTTAATATTAGTAAGCCATGTTATAAAGCCACGCTTTCCTTAATAAGGTTAAGCTCCGCTCTAGAGTTAATTAAGCATTTAGCCCTTCTGTCTCCTATCCGCGCTTCTACTTTTGGGTATTGTCTTTAAAACCGGATAAATTTAGCTTCTTATTTAATCTGGTCTACTTTAGCAGTTATTAAGCCAGCCTAATTAGCATGGAACGCCAGGTGTGCTAATAACACGGATGCCTTAACGTCCTCTTACTTCTATTAGTAAGGCTCCGCAAGGGGTAGTGGGAGAGGCTTAAAGAATAGCCTTGCAACCTTAGGCATGTATACAAGGCAATTACCAACCATAACTTTAATGGTTTTTAACAAAATCTTATCCGCTATTACGGCTGGGCTCAGGATGTTTCCCTTTAGTATATCCATCATCCTAACTGGCTTTAGTTGTGGTACTTTGGCTATTATTATCGCATCCACTATTTGCTCCGTCTGTCTTGGCTATTTAGTATAGTCCATTTCATTAATCTTATTATTGCTTAACGGTGGTTAAGGAGCTTGCTGCTAGGGCTATAGTGCGATTTGGACATGTCCTCCTAGTTATACATTTTAAACTACTGCCGGTTGCTAACCAGATAGTTTTAAAGGCGGTTTTATTACTCTTACTTCCCCTTGCGGTTTCCTAAGATTATATAACCGTGGCATAGGCTATAACTAGGTTGCGGCTCCTACTAAATCAACGCATATTAACTCTACTTAGTACATATCCTCCCAAGACTCGCTAAGTTCTTCCTTACTTTCAGCATCACTTCCTTCTACGAGCTCTACTAAAGCTGCCTTTAGTTAGACGCCTGTTACTAGAGCATTAGGATTAATATTCACGTTCTACTTTAGCCAGTCTTTAAGGAACTTAATCTGATTATCGCTTGGCAAATACAGAATTGTATTTCCTAGGCGCTCTTATATTCTAGCGCAGATTCAGTTGTTCTTATTTATATATAGGAAACTACAACGAACCAATTCCTAGAGCTGTGGACACTAATTAATAAAATAGTAGGAACCCCCGCATCCATAACACGTCTAAGCTTGTACTGGGTATATGCCAAAGTTTCCTAGCCCTCTATACCTTCCTAGGCCCGGCTTATATCGTTCTTATAGCGCTCCCTTATAGGGCGGCTGCGGTCTGTTATTATTCAGTACCAGTTACAGGCCCATTTATTCTTGCCGTACTGACGCCCTATTTAGGAGCTGCGTGTACTATATTAGATCTTGGCGAATCCTATCTAGGAACGGTATTAAAGATATAACGCCCGCCAATTTAACTATCCTAAGATTAAGCTTCTGGAGTTAATCGGTAAGTCTCTCTAGCTTAGGGTCCATTTCCTAAGTCGTTTAACAGGTACCTGCCAACTTGCTTAGCGGAGAGACTATAGGCGGTTAAAGGGCAGCATCTCTTTGGTTAGTTACGGCTGGTTGCTGATTATAGAATTGTCTAACTAGCTAACAAAGGCCTTGCTCCTTAGGATTTATTATTAATAACCAATCTACGCCTTTATGCGAATTAAGCCTATCTTCTACGGCTCTCCTTATTAGATGGAAGTTAAAAGACTCTTATCTATCCAGGTTGGCTCCTGTTTTAGTTATGGCATATCTTTAATATTTAAATGGGAGTCCCCTTGCGAACCAGTACCCTTAATTACGGTTTTCCAAATTACTAGCCTCGGTAACCTTTTAGGAGATTAACGTGAACTGCCTATAGTATTCACGTATACTGCTAGGTGGATTGTTCCTGTACTACAGCACATAAGCTTCTAAGAATTCTACCATTTCAACTTATTGAAAGTAGTCACTTCCTTAGTAGTCTGTCCTAAGCTTCCTTACAAGTTCCGTTTAATTGCCAATTATAAACTTAGGTAGGCTCCGGATCTATATCCCTATCTAATAGTTACAATACTCTGGAAGTCCTTAATACTTCTCGTTGTTTATAACATAATATCGGATGCATAGTCGCTTATACTATTCAACGAATTGCGACACGTTTTGTCCTGTAAAGTAAGGGGTCCCAGGAGTTCCTAGAGCCGGTATAGGCTGGGCTATAACATATACCTTATCTCGTTCCATTAGTAGTCTAGTAGGATGCGGCGGACCTATAGATTCTCTAAAGATAGGTAGGTAAACCTTATAACCCTTATCCTCTATCTATTAAGAGTTGTCGGTCCCTAACATTATAGGAGTTAGGGTTGGTATTGTATCCCCTAGTTTAGGAGAGACTCGCGGTTTAATAAGCTGCTTACTTTCCTCTCCCCTTCTAGCACCTTTACTATTATCGTAGAATGGACCTAACATCCCTAACAATCCCTTTACTGGTACTATTGCCATTATTCCTATAAATTTAAAGGTAGCTCCTATAAACGCGAGAATAATTATATAGACCATTACAAATATAGTAAACAAAATGTAGAAGACTTTTTTCTGCTGTTCCTGGCGTACCATAGTCCTTTCTTTTATCCTCCGTCTTGCTGCGCTACGCACTCGCATTCCGATTGCTGTTCTCCAACAACCGTTCCTATACGGAGACTAACCGTTCCCGTACGGAGACCGAAAGTGTCGTTGGTTTATTCCTATGGTAGTGGCTACGCACTAGTCGCTAATATGCCCGTGCTTCTCTGCCTCCCTTTCCACGCGTTCTTTTTCTATCCGTTAGTTCTTTCGCAGTTCCAGATCGTTCCTATGCGTCTTCTGTATATGTAGCACTAGACTTCTAATCTAAAGAGCTTGCCGTCGTCCCCACGTGGAATGCCATAAAATATATAGGAGGGTACGGTCTCTCTTAGATAGGAAGTCACGGTATGGTTAATTAGTCAGTCAGTTGTAATTAGGCAGTAGGGAAGCAGTCAGTAAGAAAAGAAGAAAAGAGTATATTAAAGAGAAACTGTATGTCTATTAGCCCTGTCGGAGTTGTTAAAGACTCTAAGGGCTCTAGACCAATCTATATAAAATACGTGGAAGGCCTAGGCTCTCCCAAAGCTACGCCCAATCTAGATGTTGAATCCAGGGGGCTAAATTACACCACCACAATAGAAGCTAATTTATCTAACTATATTACTAGAGGCATTCTATCTTAGTATAATAAGGAAGTAGTACTACACCCTATAGCATACTTTTTAAAATAACTAAGCCTAGCTAAATATAACTACAATATCTATAATAAGGAATTATTAGCCATTATTAGATATTTTAAATAATAGCGACCTAAACTAGAAGGCGCTGGATTTCTAATTAAGGTCCTTAGCAACTATAAGAATCTATAGTACTTTATAACTATAAAACAGCTAAGTTATTATTAAGCCTACTAGTTAGAATATCTGTTTTGTTTCTAATTCTTAATTATATACTACCTAGGCGTTTAAGGTTAAAAACCTAATGCCCTAACCTAATATTTATAAGATATACTAGCATAGGAAGAAGCGCGTACCTACTATAATTAAACCCTACTTTACCCTAAGCTATTTAACCCTGCTATTAAAGATATTATAATATACGTCCTTAAAATAACCGATTAATTAATTAAATAGATAATAGTTAATAAATACCCAAATAATAAGTTTATCTAAGAGACGCTTAAGCTAATTTAAGGCGGTATTAGACACTTTAAAAGGATTTCTTTAAGTAAATGCAAAGCTTATAGAGACTACTTATACTATAGGAACTGCCTAGTTATACCTAACCATAATAAACTTAAGCTTAAGCTCCTTAAATATGTATACAACCTACTAGTAATTAGTTACCCAGGCTAAAGAACCTCCCTAAAACTACTCTAATAAGAATATTACTAGCTAAATATGCATAATATAATATAAAGGTATATCTTTAGCTGCTATACCTACCGATAAGCTAAAGCTTTATATAAGACATATAACGGCTTTCTAAAGCTACTGCCTGTTCTGGACTAAAGATAGAAAGATATCTTAATTAACTTTATTATTAAGCTCCCCATAAATAAAGGTTGTATAAATATTATAGTAGTTATAGACTAATTATGTAAGATAAAACACATAATTGCCTACCCTAATATATTAGTATCTACTATTGCCTAACTATTTCTAGACCATATATAGAAACTCCATAGGCTCCCTAAAACAATTGTCTCTAATAAAGGCAGCTAGTTTATCTCTATATTCTAAAAAGAACTAACTACACAGCTCCGCATTAAAGCACTATTATCTATAGCATACTACCTAAAGACGGATAGCTAAATAGAATATTTAAATGCTATAATGGAACAGTATATTTAAATATATACGTTATATTTATAGGATAACTAGATAAAGTAGCTTATATTTACTAAGTTTACTATAAATAACTCCATCTTAGAAATTATAAAGGTCTACCTATTTCTAGCCAACTATAGCTAATATCTGCGAATAGGTTTTAAACCTTTTAGTAATATTCCTTGCCTAGCTTATTACGCCTTATAAGTTATAGAGGCGAATAAATTTATAAAGATAAAAGAACTATAAGAGTTCCTTACTAACAAAATAATATAGGCCCAATCTATCTATAAAGCCGCAGTAAATAAGAATCAAACCCTAGCACCAGCCTACTAAATTAGTAACTTTATATGGCTAAATATAAGAAACCTAAATATATAACAACCTATTAAGAAACTTAATTAAAATAACGCTGGCCCTTTTAAAGTTAAAAAGGTTGTTTCTCCTTATACCTACCAACTAAAGCTCCCTAATACGGTTAAAATCTACTCTATATTTTATATATTAGTCCTCTACCCTACTACCCCTATATTAAATACCCTGCCTAGACAGATCTAGGACCCTGCCTAGACAGATCTAGGACCCTCCCCTACTAGTTAAAGTAGATAATAAGGATAAGTACTTTATTAAAAGAGTTAATAACATTAAGTATAATAAACAGAAATATAAATATATATACCTTATAAAATAGAGAGGCTTTACTAAGCCTATATAGGAACCTATTAACTCTATAGAACTTATATAAGCTATAAAAGACTTCTATAAACTCTACCTAAAACTACCATAGCCCTATTTTGCAGAAGCTTAAGTTTAAAGAGGGGGGTACTATTATAGGACACCTTTGTAACACCTTACGCATATTTACCTATTTTTACTAACATAGTAAAAAGAGACCAACCGCAAAACGGCAATCTAATGGCAATCTATAGCAATCTAACAGCAATCTAACGGTAATTTACCGCATTCTGCTATATTTTACCAAGTCTACTAAATCCTACCAAGTTCTGCCAGGACAGTTACTTAAGTCCTATTCTGCTCTATATATATATTAACTAAGCAACCAAATTTACAATATATATCCTTTCTTCCCGTTTCCTTACCTTTTCCCCTTATACAATGTTTTAACTTTATTACGCAGTTTATATACATAGTTTATTAATATCTACTTCGCTATATATTATTACCGCTTGTACTCGCTCCGTAACAGCTATAAAGACTAGACTTTAAAGGATTGGATAAACGTTATCTAGAGTAATAAAACTTCTATTATTCTTAACTATCGCCTTAAAAGTTATTGCGTGTAAAGGTAACTAAAAAAACGCTTTTTTAAGTCTATAATAAGGCCTTATTAGAAGGGCTATTTAACGATGATTCTAGAAGAGTCCTCCACATACGTTTTCCTGCTTATATAAGCAGATTCCCTTTGTTTCCATTTTAGTCAGTATCCTTAGTAATTACTTTACCACTATAGACATAGGCCTATATAAGGGCCTATATTAATTATAGATAGAACTAGATACATGTTTATTTGCTTTAATATTATTAAGTTTATTAGGTTATAAGCACCCATTACTACTAAGCTGCAATAGTTTAGCTATTTAATAGTTTAGAATATTAACACCTTACTATAGATTATATCAAGGGTTACCACACCCATGCTAGGTCATATTTTACTATTCTATATTTAACGCCTTACTACAGGCCGCATTAAAGGTTACCACATCTATATATAAAGTCATTTCTTATTATTAAAGTTACGCGTTAAATTTGTTTTTTTTTACGCGTCAAATTAGTTTATTTACGCGTCGCTATAGGTAAAGACTATCCAGGCATTTAACGCCTTAAGAAAGACAGTTCAAATTAGCACCAATATTGGACGCAGCTTAGCACGTACCTACGTGGTAAGGGCCTTCTATATATTATTTAGAAAGATGTGAGCCTACCCCTCTACCCAAAGCTCCAGGAAGAAAAGCCCATAATATCTATTAACAAAATACCAGAAGACGCTAACAAGAAGGAGCAAGACAAGATCCTTAAGAGGTCTTAAATCATTGCGGATACTAATAATTTAATTCGCTTAACCAATAAGGCACTCTTTAATAAGTACCGCAAGGAGTTCAAATAGTACAATAAGGACGACGGCAAAGTCTGTTTAATTATCCTTAGTATAATTAATAATAAGATTATTACTGCCCTAGAGCACAAGAAGATAGCAAAGGACTATATTAAATACCTTAAGCAATTATTTAAGGCCCGTAGCTTAATCCATAAGGCTAACATATAGGAGACTTTTGTCAAGCTCCGCTATTAATCAGACTAAGCAATTACTACTTTCTTAAACCGTTACTAAGAAGCAGTTTAAGGAGTTAAGCAGGTAAAGCTTGCCCTAGATAACAAGATTATTAACTATTAATTTATTAACACCGTTGACGAACACTTCCTTATATAGGCTCAAATCCAATATAACAAGATTCGCGACGGCCACATAATTTTACTACTTTAATTAATCGCTAACCTTACTAATAAGGCTTAGCGGAAGGACTTACCTAAGAGCTTTGCCTCGGTTAATAAGCCACCAGGTAACTTATGTAAACAGTCCGGTTAAGAACGCGGCAACGGACATAGTTGTAGCAATAGCCACGGCAGAGGCGGCGGAGGAGCTAGTTAAGGTGCCTTATTAGGCAATTAAGGCCCTGCCAAGAATACTTTAAATAAGTGCGGATAGTGTAAATAAGGTTATCTAGGTAGTAAGGAAGGCTGCTAAATAAAGCACGCCCACCTAAAACCTAAATAGTAGAGACCTAGAGAGAAACGGCCTCCATATTTAGGTAACGGAGCAGCCTTAAATACCAATAAGGCCTCTAAGGGGATATCCAATCGCCCTTCTTAAGCTACCAATTCAGCAACTAGATCGATCTTTGCTACGCAGGTTATTAGGCTAGTAGCTATAGCTTTAAGAACAAATATTTAGGACTCCTAGATAGCCAACAGTTGCTTAAATATTTATTTAAGCAACAATATTAGGAGGTTCGTGCAGTATAAGGAAATTAAGCCTCTCCAAATCTAGACGGGAGGACGCTTAATAGAGGCTATTGGCGTAGGATTAGTTAAGCTTATAGTTACCCAGACCGATTACTCAGCCTATATCATTATATTTACCAATATATATTATTGTCCTAACTTCTTTACAAATATTATCTTGCTTAGTATTCTATAAAGCAAGGGCGCCTTCTTTAACGGTCTCTATAATATAATTAACTTTATTAAAGACCGGGCAGAAATAGCCTATATCCTAAGCATTAACAGACTTAATACGTTTATACTAGTAGACAACCCTACGGAGGTTCCTTTTATAATAGCTCTAGCTACTGTATAATCGCGCCTCTATAAGAAAGGCGTGCTTATTAAAGCTACTATAGAAACCTAGTATAAGAAACTGTAATACCTTCCTCCTGCCTAGATATATCTCCTTACTAGAAGTATAAAGGGGATTATAGTCACTAAGGATAAGCCATTTTACTGTAAGGACTATTACCTTAAAAAGGCTAAGAAGTAAATATTAAGACGCCCTTAATAACGTAGCAATCGCATATTTAAAAGGTGTATATTAATATAGTTGGGCCATTAAAACACAAAGGTCTCTATAGTAAGAAGTACTGGGTACTATTTACTAATAACCAAACACACTTTAGATGGATCTACTATATATTAAATAGAGGCTCTACAGCCTCTACCTTAAAGCAGTTTGTCTGTATAATTAAGACTTAAACAGGGATAATAATTGGCTGCTTCCGATTGGATGGAGCTACTAAGTAGTTTAGTAAGGACTTAACCAATTTCTTTAAGAACAAGGGTATACTTACTAAGGCCTCTACCCTATACACCACATACTAAAATAGAATTGTAGAAAAAGCCAACCACCTGGTTAAAGAAAGGGTCAGGATAATATCCGTGGCCTTCGTTAGCTGCGCCTTGACCACCCACCCGAAGGGTGGGTGGTGGACATCCAAATAGCCAGGACGGCTCAATAGCCAGGGTTTAAAAAATTTAATTATATAGCACCACTACAGTAATAATTACAAGTCTTTCTGCTGCTCGCGCGCTTCATCCCATTCACTATATTCATCTCTAGAGTCACTAGGAGTCTCAGGCTCTGGTGTTGGTATTTTAGCCCGCTTTTTACGCTTGTTCGCGAGCTTCTTTTCATCAGCTATTTTCCTCTTTTTAGCTAGTGAACGGCCATCTGCAACTGTAATTACCCCAAACTTCTGTATAACCTTTCTAGCATTAGCCTTCTGCTTTTGGCGTCGCTCATTTTCAGCCTTAGTCTCTTTTAGCTGCCATTTAAGAGATCTAAATGCCTGAAGCTGAATCTCTGCCCCGTATATATATTTCTGTATAGCCTTATTTAGGTCCTCATTCTCCTGTTCCTCCCAATTCTACCTAATATACCAAGCTAGGTCGCTTGCCTGCCTAAGTATTTTTAGTGTTGTAATATTAATAGCCGTTGACAATGGGTCCTCCTCTGGTATAGCCTTAGGTGGTAGAGGCAGTTTATTAAGTACCTTCTTTGGGTTAAATGGGTAAAGGCCAGTCTCTGCAAATACTGCTTTAATTATTGTCTTCTTAAATATGCGCTTTCGTACGTCAGGAATAAGGTAAAGAAATTCCATCTTATAAATCTTAAACGCGCCGGTGCGGTAAGCCTGGTTTACGGCCTTGCCGTACCAGTGCTTAAATGGCTGAAATACGACCACATCAAGCGGCTGTATCTTATGCGTAAGATGCGAGGGAAAGCACGCTAGTAAGATCTTTTAATTAATACAGTATTGCGTAAATTCTAGCGTCTTGTAAGAGCCGTGGCCGTCAAGAATAAGGAGTCTATATGCACCCTTTGTCTGGCTTTGCGTATAAAGATTAAAGTGTTTAATCCATTTAAGCGCAATCTCGTCATTTGTATACGCCGTATTACTAATACCGATAGTGTAGCTATCGGGAATCGTTGTCTCTAAGTACTAGCGCATTTGGTGGGTCTTGCCTTTAAAGATAATAAGAGGCGGGATAACGTGGCTGTCCGCGCAAATTGTCTCTGTGATTATAGCAGATTTACGGCTAAACGCCTTACCCGCCTTACACCGTGCCGCCTTATTATGAATAATAAGTACCTTCTCTTTCTTGCCTTGTCCTATACGTATGCCTAATTTATCTATATTGTATATATCTTTATGCTGTACCGCGTACTTCTCAATGTCTCTCCCTAGCGCGTTAAACCACTCTTTTATAAGAAGAGGATCTTTAGCGGCCTGTCTTTTTGCCTCTTTAGGTACCTCAGTCTTAAGTATAACCTTTCGGCGCTTACAGAATCGTGTAGCCCATTTAGTACCGCAGGTATGTGGTGGTTTAGTAGGATCTATATAACGGTTAATAAGAATACGATTAACAAATTGTTTGAGTAAAGAAATGCTAGGGCGTTGCCTAATATCGTTTAGCCGTGTAATCCATAGCATAATGCCTTCTTCTTCCGTATCGCTGAGTAGCCTATTTGTTGTAGGTCGATCTGATCAAGACGTTCGTCCAGCAACGCGATACTTGACGCGACTGTACAGGTCGGGGTTCTTACGCGTTGCCTCTGTAATTGAGGGATATTCGCCGTTGCAGATGGCTTGAGCAAGGCAAGCGACCTGGTTTTCGGTTGATAGATAATCGCTTATATTGGTGGTTGTGTAGTAATTAAATAATTAAGAAAGTTGATTAATTATGGCTATTGAGGTGTCCTGGCTATTTGGATGTCCACCACCCACCCTTCGGGTGGGTGGTCAAGGCGCAGCTAACGAAGGCCACGGATATTAATTAAGACTTAATTACTACTAAAGCTCTAGCCTAAAGTTGCCAAGGCCGCCGTATATAGGCTTAATATATTACCTATATTAGTTAATAAGGACCAAGCTCCACCCGCTTAAGCAATAGCTCTTACCCTAGGTAACACTAATTCTATAATTATATACGCTAACTGGAAGATCTATAGCTATCCTACCTACGTCCTTATTAATAAAAAAGACCCTTAGCGGCAATAAGATAATAAGTTTATTACAAGAGCTCGGAAAGGACGACTGGTTGGCTATAAAGGCTTATATATATATCGCGTCTATCTACCTTATAAGAACAGAGTTGTCCGATTAAGTAGTGTCACTTTTAACAAATTAGGAACCTTCCTTACTACACCAATTAGTAAAGAAGAAGGTGGCGACAATAATATCTGCTAGGTACTACTTAAGGAACTCCCTACCAAAGACACTATACTAGAGGTCTCTTAGTCACTGTAGGAGACAGACAAGGTCTCTCGGGCCTCGTAGTTGGGGGGTACCTCTTAGTTAGGGGGTACCTCTAACGATCACGATATCGTACTATAGCTTAATCAACCTCCTCTTACTAAAGATAAATAGGCAGGCCTTAATTAGCAAGAGCTACCTAATCTAGGAGGATATCTTTGTTAGGAAGCGACTCCCCTAAGGGATATCTACCAGGAGGATCTAGAGCAGACCCTAGATAAGTACTTAGATAAGGAAGCTGAACCTATAATAAACACTTATACGCGGTTAAAGCCACGGCTTAACTATAGTGTACTCTATAGAACTAAAAGGAAGGAGCTGGCTATAAAAGCTACCTACCTTACCCCGGCCTTTACCTATATATTCGCAAGCACTCTATTACAGCCTTAGTGGATAAGGATAACTAAAGGACTACCTTTAGAGCTATGTAACTAAAAGAAAGCCATAAATTTAATATTTAAGAAGAAGTAGGAGGCTACGGCAGATAAAAAATAGGAGTCTTAAATAGTAAATATCTTATTTAAGATTATTAAACTTCTACCTAGAGCCAAGGCTCTACCTGTTACGGAGTAAGTACAAGCGATAATAATATATAGCGAAGTAGATATTATTAAGCTATGTATATAAACTATATAATAAAGTTAAAACGTTGCGTAAGGAAAGAAGGTAAGAAAATAGGAGGAAAGGGGTATATATCGTTAACTTAGTTGCTTGGTTAACACGTGCATAGGGCGGAATAGGCTTCGGGTTATAGTCCTAGCAGATCTTAGTAGAATGTGGCGGAATATAATAGAGGACGGCAAATTGCCGTAGATTGCCGTTACGTAATGGCAAATTGCCTTAGATTGCCGTTATGTGTCTTAATTAACTAAGTCGTTAACATAGAGGTCAAGACGGTGGAAACAGGTAGACGTATATAAGGTATTACGGAGGTATCCCGTAACAGTACCCCCCCTTTAAACTTAAGCTTCTGCGAGATGGGGCTATAGTAGTTCTAGGTAGAGTTCGTGAAAGTCTTCTGCGGCTTATATAAGTTTTACAGAGTTAATAGGTTCCTATAAGGGTTTAGTAAAGCCTCTCTACTTTATAAGGTATATATACTGGCGTTTCCGTTTATTGTACTTAATATTGTTAATTCTTTTAACGAAGTACTCATCCTTACCATCCACCTTAACTGGTGGGGGAGGGTCCTGGATCTGTCCAGGTAGGGCGTCTAATATAGGGGCAGCAGGGCGGAGGACTGACGTATAGAATATAGGGTGGATTTTAACCGTATTAGGGAGCTTTAGTTAGTAGGCATAAGAAGAGACAACTTTTTTAACCTTATAAGGGCTGGCGTTCTTCTAATTAAGTTTCTTAGTAGGTTGTTTCATGTTCAGATTTCTTATATCTAGCCAGACAAAGTTACTAATTTAGTAAGCTAGTGCTAGGGTTCAGTTCTTATTTGCTATGGCTTTATAGACAGACTAGGCCTATATTATTTCATTAGTAAGAAACTCCTATAGTTCTTCTATTTTCTTTATAAATTTGTTTACTTCTGTAACTTATAAGGCCTAATAAGCTGGACGAGAAACATTACTAAAGGGTTTAAAACCCATTTATAGGTGCTAGCCATAATTAGCTAGGAACGGGGAGACCTTTATAGTTTCTAAGATAGAGTTATTTACGGTAAACTTAGTAAATATAAGCCAGTCTATCCAGTTATCCTATAGATACGACGTGTATATCCAAATATACTATTCTATTATAGCATTTGCACATTCCGTTTAACCATCCGTTTCTAGGTAATATGCCGTAGATAATAGTACTTTAATACAGAGTTGGGTAGTTAGTTCTTTCTAAAATACTAAGATAAACTAGCGGCCTCTATTGGAGACAATTGTTTTAAGGAGTCTGTAGAGTTTCTATACGTAATCCAGGAATAGTTAGGCAACGGCAGGTGCTAATATATTAGGGTAGGCGATTAAGTGTCTTATCTTAAATAGTCAGTCTATAACTACCATAATATTCATGTAGCCTTTACTTTTAGAGAGATTAACAACAAAGTTAATTAAAATGTCCTTCTATCTTTAGTCCGGAACAGGCAGTGGCTTTAGAAAGCCGTTATATATCTTATACAAAGCTTTAGCTTGTCGGTAGGTATGGCAGCTAAAGACATACCTTTGTATCGTGTTATATATATTTAGCTAGTAGTACTCCTGTTAGAGTAGTTCTAGGGTTTTTCCTTAGCCTAGGTAGCCGGCTACTAGTAGGTTGTATATATGTTTAAGGAGCTTAAGCTTAAGCTTATTGTAATTAGGGACAACTAGGCGGTTTTAGTAGTATAAGCGGTCTCCGCGAACTTTATATTTACTTAGAGAGATTTTTTTGGAGCGTCTAACGCCATCTTAAATTAGCTTAAGTGTCTCTTAGATAAACTCGTTATTTAGGTATTTATTAATTATAATCTGTTTAATTAATTGATTAGTTATTTTAAGGGCGTATACCGTAAGGTCTTTAGCTAGGGGATTAAATAATTTAGGACAAAGTAGGGTTTAATTGCGGTAGGCGCATACTTCTTCCTATACTGTTATATCTTATAAACGTTGAGTTAGGACATTAGGTTTTTAACCTTAAACGCCTAAGTGGTATATAATTAAGAATTAAAAACAAAATAGATATTCTAACTAGCGGGCTTAATAATAACTTAGCTATTTTATAGTTGTGAAGTACTGTTAATTTTTATAGTTGCTAAGGACCTTAATTAGAAATCCAGCGCCTTCTAGTTTAGGTTGCCATTATTTAAAACATCTAATAATAGCTAATAATTCTTTATTGTAGATCTTATAGTTATATTTAGCTGGACTTAGTCATTTTAAGAAATATGCTATAGGGTGTAGTACCCCTTCTTTATTATACTAAGACAGAATGCCTCTAGTAATATAGTTAGATAAGTTAGCTTCTATAACACTCTTTCAGTTTGGGTTAAAGTATTAGAGTACGGGTACAGTAGTAAATATAACTTTTAGATAGGTAAAGGCCTTCTTACATTCCTTATTAAAGATAAAGGCTTTATCCTTTTAGGTTAGAGCTATAAGAGGTAAAACTAGGGCGGAGAAGTTATTAATAAACCGTTAATAGAAATTAGTAAATCCTATAAAGGCTCTTACATCCTTAACGTTCTTAGGTTCTTGCCAGTTTACAATTACTTTAATTTTCTTTAGGTCCATTTATATACCGTCTATAGAGATAATAAGTCCAAGGTATAGAACTTCTGTTTTATAGAATTTGCATTTATCTATATCTAATTATAGTCTAGCTCTATATAGGGCTTTTAAAATAAGGTTAACGTATTTCTTATATTTAGCTAGGTTATTGCTATATACCAGGATGTCGTTAATATAAGCAGTATAGAAAACGTTTAGGTAAGGTTATAAGGTATTATTTATAAAGTGTTAAAATAAACTTGGGGCATTTATAAGGCCAAACGGCGTTACTAAGTATTTAAATAGTCCGTATCTAGTACGGAATGCGGTAAGCCATTTATCTCCTTTTACAATACGGAGGCAGTTAAATGCGTAGATAAGGTTAAGTTTTGTGTAGTAGCGAGCCTTACTTAATTAGTTTAGTATCTCTTAAATTAATAGGAGTGGGTACCAATTCTTAATAGTAATAGCGTTAAGAGCTTGGTAGTCTATACAGAAGTGTAAACTGCCGCTAGGTTTCTTAACAAAGATTATAGATATAGCTATAGGCAAAGAGCTTGCTCTAATAAATTCTTTACTTAGGTGTTCATCTAAGTACTTCCGCAATACTTAGAGTTCGTTTTAGGACATTCTATATAAGGGTCTAAATCCTAGCTGTTTTCCTTCTTTAAGTATAATCTTATGGTTGTATAGTCGGTGTTCTACTAGCTTATTGGCTTCCTTTTGTAAAAATACTACTAGGTTGTTATGGTGGCATACTGGTACTTTTATAGCAGGGTTGGTGTGTTTCTTTAGTGCTAAGGCCTTTTTAATATCGGCTATTGTAACAGCGAAGATTGTATGTTTAGGTTTCTTAGTAAGTTATGCTAATAGGGTAGCTCTAATTATGTAGATATCTAAGGTATTAAGCGAGCTTAGATCATCCTTAGTTTCTTATATAGTTTCTTATTTAGGTTTAAGCTTAGTGTTAGGTACAGAGTCGGTATTAGATTTAGGTTTGGGTTCTTTAAGTATCCTTTTTATGGTAGAATACCAGTTTTTTTGGTACTTTTATATGTTAAGCTTAAGCTTCTGCTTAGTTTGGGGTATAGCAGTCAGAGTTAGTTTATATAGTCTAGTATAATTTCTGGGTTCTTAGTAGATGTTAGTGGAAATCTCATATTAGTGGAATTTAGTGGAATTCTTAGGTAGGTGGAATCGGGTGGACTTTTTAGGTACAGGGTAGATATTAGTAGAAATTTTAAACTGGTGGATCTTAGTGGATTTTTTAGATTTCGGTTTGGGGTCTAAGTAGTGAGTTATAAGACACTTCTGCTTGCAATAGAAGGCGGTAAATAGAAGCTTAAGGTTATCCTAATTAATGGTTACCTTATATAGCTTTATCTAGGGTTGTCTAAGGATTACTAAGTAACCTAGAGTGGTAATAAAAAGCTTAATTAGTTCTTTGTGGTTTAGGTATTAAAGTCTTAGGAATATTACGTAGGTAATATAGCCTAAAACAGTGCGTTTGCTATTAAATCCAAATACGTTAATATGCCAGTTAAGGTGGGTTAGAGTAAAACTATTATCTTATATAAAGATCTTGTTAATGAATCCTATACCACTAGCTTCTATATTAATTAGGACTTAAGTATTAACCTATTAATTATTCTGCCAAAGATGATAGTTAATAGTTATGCTATAATTCTAAGAGTTAGAGTTTGTAACATCTAAAGCATTTAATAAGATCCTAAGGCAGCGCCGTCCTAGAGAGCGACTTAGCTCCAGGACCTTTCTTTTAGAGGCAATTAAGGTGGAGTTCTTATAGCGTGTTAGTTATAGCTTCGTCCTTATAAGTAGTGCTTACTAGATACAGGGCTAGAACTAGGTAGAGATTAGGGACGGTAACTAGAGGATTAATGCGGTAAACGGCTGCTAGTATTAGCCGTTTATAATTCGCGTTAGGGCATAGGGATGGAGTAGTAGTTAAAGAGGTAGGAGCTACTTCCACACTTAAAACAGAGGCCTAGCTTAGTATATTGTTCTTATTTAGAGGACCCTAGTGGGGCATATCCTAGGGTTCCAGTGTTAATATCTATAGCGTTGGGGTGCTTAGGCTAAGATAATAACTTAATAGACGTTCGCGGGTTTGTTGTATTATATTAAGGAGCAGACTTTGGTGTTAGGCGTAGTATATTATTATATTATTTATTAATAACGTTTGCGCAAGCATTAAGAGCTCCTAGTAGGTCTATACCTATTAGGGAGGTTTTTAGTTTGGGGCTTAGGGATTTAATAAGGCTATTAATTAGTACGAAGTCGTTCCAGCCTATTTCTTTTACGTAATAGTTGAATTTGGAGAAGTATACTAGGAAGCTTTTTATTTCTTAAGTTATATAGTTTATCTTTCTTTAAGTAGTAGCTTGGCGGTTTAGGTCACCATATATAGCTTTAAGAAGTACAATTAGGCTTAGTACTGAGTTTGGTTAAAGAGGTTTAATAAGGTTAGCTATATCTCCTCCTAATTAACTTAGGGCGTAGCAGAGTTGGTTAGCTTTAGTTAGGTAGCAGTTAGCGTTACCAGTTAGCTTATTTTTAAGCCGGCTTAGGAATAATTAGAGTTCTTATTATTTACTAGTGAATATTAGAGGGTCTAGTAGTCGTTCAAATTGTTGCGGTGTAGTAGTTGGTTTAGGGTGAGTAACTACTGCAGGTTTGGGGCTCTCGTTCCGCATATTTATCTCTAGAAATAGTGTTCGGTCTTAGGGCCCTAATATAGGCATCTTAAGGGTGCGGATTTCTTCTTAGAGGTCTTTAATTAATTGCCGGTGTTATGCTTCTTATTCGGCTTATTATTAAGTTAAAGTGGCTTGGTTCTATATAAGGGCGTCTATAAAGGACTTCTATATTTCTGCCAATTGTTCTCAGAGTGCGGATATAATGCCGACGGCTGTTATAGGGGCTTTATGGTCGTTCTACATTTCGGAGGGTGGTATATAGGGTTAACGCAACGTAGTGTTACGGAGTAAGCACAAGCGATAATAATATATAGCGAAGTAGATATTATTAAGCTATGTATATAAACTGTATAATAAAGTTAAGACGTTGCGTAAGAAAAGAAGGTAAGAAAACAGGAGGAAAGGGGTATATATTGTTAACTTAGTTGCTTGGTTAACACGTGCACGGGGCGGAATAGGCTTTAGGTCGTGGTCCTAGCGGATCTTAGCAGAATATAGCGGAATATAGTAGAGGACGGCAAATTGCCGTAGATTGCCGTTACATAATGGCAAATTACCTTAAATTGCCGTCATGTGTCTTAATTAACTGAGTCGTTAACATGGAGGTCAAGACGGTGGAAACAGGTAGACGTGTGTAAGATGTCATGGAGGTGTCCCGTAACACTACCTGTTAAATGGGTCTTTATATATAAATTTAATAAGAACAATATCCTATTTAGGTAAAAAGTAAGACTGGTATTATACGGTAATAAGCAGCGCCTAGGAATTAACTATAGAGATATATTTGCAGGCGTTATTTAACTAAGTATATTTAAGCTACTAATAGCCCTAGTTGCTGTATACAATCTAGAGTATAAGCACTTAGATATAATTACGGCCTTCCTTAATAGGAAGCTTAACTATAAGAACATCTATATTTAGCTACTAGAAGGATATTGTTAGTATTTAAAAGATGGCGTTGCCCTTATAGGCCTATTGCTTAAGACCCTCTATAGTCTTAAATAGGCGCTACAGCTTTGGTATAAGGAGTTTAAGAGCTTCCTTATTACCCTTAAATATATGCCAATTCTAGCTAACCTATGCGTCTTTATCAGCTAGTAAAGCGGCCAAATTATTATCGTCTATGTTAATAATCTTATCTTAATTAGACAAGATATATAGATAATTAAACTATTTAAAGAAGCACTTAGGAATAAGTATAAAGTAAAAGACTTAGGCCCAATTGTATACTACCTAGGCATTTAAATTATTAGGAACCGTTAGGCGCGATTAATTTAACTAGTATCGGACGCCTATATTAGGAAGATCTTGCATATATTCTATATAGAAGATTATACACCAGCCTCTACACTAATTTACCTCTCTATGGTAGACTTTAAGCCATATAAGCTTAAGGATTAAGCTCTAACGGAGCTAGTAAAACGGTACCAATCACTAATAGGATCTCTACTTTATCTATACAATTGGACTTAACCTAATATAGCTTAGGTTGTAGGAAAGCTCTATTAGTTTCTATATAACCCTACTAAACTGCATATAGAAGCTGCAATGTAGATACTCGCCTACTACGTAGGGACAATTAACTTGGGTATAGAGTTTAGCTTACCCTAAGGGCAGCAGTTACCTCTAAAGGCCTTTACTAAGACGTCAGCTATAGACTATATTACCCCTAATTGTAATAAGGAGTATAGCGGAAGCATACTAGGTGATATACCTAACCTATAACTACACGGCTATAGTAATGCAGCGTTCGCTAATTTAGTTAACAGGAAGTTAACTTCTGGCTATATCTATAAGCTAGTAGGTGGCCCAGTTTCACATAAGTTAAGTAAGTAGTTAATACTTATAACCTTAACTATAGAGGCTAAGTATATAGTAATAACGCATACGGCTAAGGAAGCCTTATGGCTCCGTTAATTACTTACTAATTTAGGCTATACCGGAAAGGATCTACTACTAATACATTTATATAGCGACAATTAACCAGCTATCAACCTTACTAAAAGCGACGACTACCACGCGCGCACTAAGCACTTTAAGCTATACTAGCACTATATTTATAACAAGGTTTAAAGCAGCGTAATCTACCTACAGCACGTTCCTATGGGCGATATAGTGGCTAACGGTCTTATAAAGCCACTGCCGACGGTTTAGTTTAAGAACTTTATTAAGCAGCTGGGCCTCGTTTAATGCGATATAGATACTAAACCTAAATAGGAAATTATACACAGGTCGGCAAATTCTTAGAGGGCACGCCATTTAATAATTCTAACTAATACTAACGACTTTTAAATGGGGGACAGGAATAATAGAGAGCTTATAATAGACAGTCAATCACAGCTTAGGAAGAGGTTAAGTAGGACCCATAGTATACTTAGAGGATTATAAGGTGTTTTTTTATATATTAACAAGTTTAATACTAATTTAGAAAAGATCTGCTTCTATTTTTAGTGGAGTACTAGGGGGTATAACAATGGTTCTAGACAGTCCTCTATATGCGTTTCCCTGCTTACATAAGCAGATTCCCTTTATTTCCATTTTGGTTGGTATCCTTAGCAATCACTTTGCTACTATAGACATAGGCCTATATAAGGGCCTATGTTTGTCATAGGTAGAACTAGATACATGTTTATTTATTTCAATATCATCAAGTTCATCACTATTAAGAGTTTATATTCTAGGGCAGCTTCTTATATTATAAAAAGGGCCCCTGCTATATTTAGACCCTTAAGATAAAATACTAATAAGCTATAGCAACAGAAGATCTTATTAAAATTAACACTAAACTTAAACCTATTGCTAAGGCTAAATAGGAGATAAATACCGCAATAAGGAGGATAGAACTTAGCAATCTTAGAGGTAAGAAGCCTATATGGAAATAGGATAAAAAGCACGGTAAGCTTATAAGAGATAATAGCAAAGGAGTTAACTGGTATCGCTATACCACTTATATCCTTAAGCCTAAGCTTATTCCATTTGCTCTAGTATATAAGAAGGATTGTCTAAATACAATAATTTAAGAAGATAAAGCTCCCTCTTATGTCGCTATATATTACAATCTCTTACTAAATACTATAGAAGTTTAACATATTCTTTAGTATGGTAATTCGCCTAATATAAATATAATAGAGCTAGCGTAGCTATATTTTAAGAGAGTTACTACTAAATATAGTGCCTTTACCCGCTAAAAACCTACTAAGAGAGCCTAGTATAAAGCTTGGAGGGAGTTGGAATAGTAGCAAATTTAGTAGTAGATTAAGAGGATCCCTTACTATATAGAGGAGATAATAAGACTTAATAGAGGTAATAAGTATCGTAAAGGCTTATTAGATAAGCTATGCCGCATAGGGCCTCCAGAACGCTATATTCCGCAGCATAATTAAAAGGATATATTTAATATTAATAAGGGTAAGGAGGACGATAATAAAGAGGATAATTTATAGCTAAAGCTAAAAAAGCTATATAAGAAGCGTACTCCTTTAAAGAAGGTAGTAGCAGTTAAGAGCACTATTAAAGCTACTCTTACTGCTATTTTTACTATATAAGACGCTTATAAACTGCCTTAGGAACCTAGCCAAGATCTACCTCTAGCACCTTTAGAACAGCCTCTAGAATAGCCTCTAGAACTATAGCGAAATTCTTAACACCGCCTACTAATAGAACTACTTAATAAGACGTTTATTAGGCCTAAATAGCCGTATAAGCAGGTATAGGAGCTATAGTAGTAGGAGCTATAGTAGTAGGCTAAGTTATTAAAGAAGCTAAAGGGATAAGGTGGAGGGCGGAAGAAGTAATACTATATATTATATATATTTACACTACTTAGGTATTAATTATAATATTATTTATATACATTTTCTTATTATTAAGAGGCTTTAAACCTCTAAACCTTCTTCCTAATTAGGACGCCAAGCTTACTTATATAGCGTTTTAGTAGCGTTTTAGTGGCGTGGGGGGGCTAGGAACTTTTTACCGCTGCCTCTATACTTAGGGAAGCGGTAAATAGACACCCCCTGATTGATACGCGGACACCCCCCACCAATTAAGTTTAATTCCTTCCTGATCAAGTTAGAATATCACGTAAATTTAAGTTGTTTGCATCTGCATCGCGAAAATCAAATTGTTAAAATATGGTTAACAATAATCATACACCCCCCAATTAATATAGATACACCCCCCACCTAAACAAGTTTAAATCCTTCCACTTCAAGTTAGAATATCACGTATGTTTGACTTGTTTACACCCGAATCGCGAAAACAACACCATGCGCCCACAATTAAATTAACACTTCGCATTGCCCTCCAAGAGCCTGCAATTGTAAAGTGTCGTCACGGTCGCCCAGGTGGCTCTACGAATCGCATTAATAACCCTACTCAGGGGGAGCTCTCAGAATCCGAGCGAAATACTATCTGAGCGCAGACCGGGCGCAGTCGCGGGCGTGCCGTAGGGGCAATCTACAGACGTCAAGTAGAGGCAGCAGCACACATCTAGTTCTTATAGCGCCTCGCAGAGCACTCCGTAGTCCTACCCCCACCAGTTAACTTAGGATAATCTTAAATGTATTACAGGTGTTATATTTTAACACTTTAATTTTTATAATTTGTGTGTAAATAAGTTAAACACATATAATATTCTAACTTAAAGTGGAAGGATCTAAGCTGTTTAGGTAGGGGGTGTATGCATATTAATCGGGGGGTGTATGATTATTGTTGACCTAAAATATAACTTCTTTAACTGTAACACCTTGATTGCGTAGTACCCTATGAGGCGCCGCGTGAACTTATTTGGGTGCTGCTACCTCTGCTTGATGTTTACGATTATCTCAGTTGACTCAGACCCTCGGAGAGAAAATCCACCTCGCCTCCTGCAAACTCCTGAGCCAATCAGCAACCGGCGCCGCAGCCTAACGTACGCCACAGGCGTTAGCGTTTGCGCTAGCTTCAGCAGCCAATTACAGAACCCCGAAGTGGATTCCTCTCCGAGGGTCTAAGAGATTATGGGCGCGATTTATAAGGGCAGGCCGCCTGCCTAGTAGACGACAGTTGTATCGCCTTTAACGCGGTATATCACCCCCTAATACACCACTACTTAACTCGCTAATACCTCTATTTAAAAGCCCTTCTCTTGCTCTACAGAATGCATCCGCAATAGAGCCTAATTATGCCCCTAATGTCTCTACAAATGTCTCTACAAACGTCTGTACGAACGCCTACACGAACGCCTGCACGAACGCCTGCACGAACGCCTATACAAAGCCGTTTATAAGGCCTTTAAAAACAAGCCCAAATACAAGTTCTATATACTGGGAAGATTACAATTGTCTGCACGAACACCAGTACAAACGCCCATACAATCAATCAATCGATCGATTAATTGCCCACACAAACGCCCATACAAACGTCCATACAAACGCCCGTACGAACGTCTAAACAATTGCCTATACAATCGTCTCTACAAACGTCTCTGCAATTGATCGCCCGTACGAGCGTC
>Ga0307507_10001448_pt1 | contig 53160 bp, 13 predicted proteins | sample 7_EM_MG_FD_207223 | JGI IMG/M metagenome (GOLD analysis project Ga0307507, IMG submission 207223) | Populus trichocarpa ectomycorrhiza microbial communities from riparian zone in the Pacific Northwest, United States - 7_EM | ecosystem: Host-associated > Plants > Roots > Unclassified | place... | reverse complement strand
TGACTTAGTATTTTACTAAGGAACTATAAACCCCTAGTTTAGGGGCTTATAAACTACTAGGACATAGTTACTAGTACATGTTAAGCTGCCCTAAGGGATTCATGTATATAGGACTATAGCGCCATAGTCTAGAGGCTGCATGCGCAGTATTGTACGTAGTATAATACAACGGATATAAAATAAAAATAAAAAAGGGGGTTTAATTATATATACAGACAATTTTAGAACGCCTTAGCAAGATAGAAAGGTTATTAGCATTATTCGCACCTATATAGATCTAGTAAGGAAAGACAGGTATTTAGATAGGGCCTATAGAGTCTATATATCTACCTTTAAGTAAGCCCGCGCTATTTACTATAACATCTACTATATCTACGCCGCCTATTTAGCTGTCTATAATATCCATACTGCCCGCTTAGCCGTCTATAGTATCTATACTACCTACTTAGCTGTCTATAATATCTATACTATCCGCTTAGCTGTCTATAATATCTATACTGCCTGCTTAGCTATCTATAATATCTATACTGTCCGCTTAGCTATCTATAATATCCACACCACCTACTTAGCCGTTTACTATATTTGTATTACCCCTACTAGCACAGGCATAAGCTAATACTTAACTATCTCTTCTATTTATCCTTAACCTATAGGCGCTGCTAGGGAAATATAAACTACTTTAGGGTAGTAATTTAGTCTTCTAGCTTTAGACTAAGTGGACTTTAAGGCTAGTGGGTAGGCCATTAATTAAAGCTCTTAATTACTGCTAGGGGGCACACTAGCAGGTTAATGGCAAAGCTATATTCTATAGCCATTACTATAGGATAATTAAGAATATAGGACGGCGCGTAGAAGATGGTATGGCAAGAGATAAGAGATAGGCTATTAATTAGCTAGAACAGCTATAAGGCCAGCGTTCTTTAGATTGGCTTTATAAAAATATCTAACTACTAACTAGCCCTTAGGGCGGGGGAAGGAAAGGGAGGGAAAGGCTCTATATTAAGCAGTATATATATATATATAATACTATTTTACTATAGGACTACTATATTAACTAAGACGCCTTAATATAGAACTCTATTAGTAACTAAGACGTCTTAATATAGGACTATACTATAGTAACCAAGATACCTTAATATAGGACTATACTTTAATAACCAAGACATCTTAATATAGGACTATACTATAGTAACTAAGACGCCTTAATATAGGACTATACTCTAGTAACTAAGACGTCTTAATATAGGACTACACTATAGTAACTAAGACGTCTTAATATAGAAATAGAGCCCTTTTAGGTATTGTAAATTTAGAGTAACATTACGCAATTATCTAGAAGTACTAATTTAACTTAAATTATGTACCTTTTTACCCAAAATTACGTATAAAAGTACTTAGGGGCGGTCACTGCGCGACCTTGTATAGGGTTTGGGCGCGTTATTAATAGGGGTAGCCCTAACCTTGTATTAACCTAGGTTATAACCGCGCCAAATCAGCCCCCCTAATATGTAATAGATATTATAGGTTGCTATTTAATATAAGACTATAATAGATTATAATATATAAAGAAGTACGGCTTAGATAATAATTTTCTAAATCCTATAAACTAGAAACAGCTTTATATAATAATGGGCGTTCTTCTTATCTTTAAGAAAGCAACTCTTATAACTATTACATATTAGGGGGGCTGATTTGGCGCGGTTACAACCTAGGTTAATACGAGGTTAGGGCCACCCCTGCTAATAACGCACTTAAACCCCACATAAGGTCGCGCAGTAACCGCCCCCAAGTACTTTCGCACGTGATTTTAGGCAAAAAGGTACATAATTTAAGTTAGATTGGTACTTCTGGACGGTCGCGTAATATTACTTTAAATTTATAACACCTAAAGGGGCTCTATTCCTACATTAAGGCGTCTTAGTTACTATAGTGCAGTCCTATATTAAGACGTCTTAGTTACTAGAGTATAGTCCTATATTAAGGCGTCTTAGTTACTACAGTACAGTCCTATATTAAGACATCTTAGTTACTAGAGTATAGTCCTATATTAAGGCGTCTCGGTCACTATAGTACAGTCCTATATTAAGACATCTCAGTTACTAGTAGAGTTCTATATTAAGGCGTCTTAGTTAATATAGTAGTCCTATAGTAAAATAGTATTATATATATATATATACTGCTTAATATAGAGCCTTTCCCTCCCTTTCCCTTCCCTGCCCTAAGGGCTAGTTAATAGTTAAATATTCTTATAAAGCCAATCTAAAAAACGCCAGCCTTATAGCTGTTCCAGCTAGTTAATAGCCTATCTTTTATCTCTTGCCATACTGTCTTCTATACGCTGTCTTATATCCTTAATTATCCTATAGCAACGGCTATAGAATATAGCCTTGCTATTAACCTACTAGCATGCCCCCCAGTAATAATTAAGAGCTTTAATTAACAGCCTATCTACTAGCCCTAAAGTCCACTTAGTCTAGAGCTAGAAGACCAAATTACCACCCTAAAGTAGTTTATATTTCCCTGGCGGCGCCTATAGGTTAAGGATAAATAGAAGAGATAGTTAAGTATTAGCTTATGCCTGCGCCAGTAGGGGTAATATAGATATAGTAGATAGCTAAGTAGGTAGTGCGGATATTATAAACAGCTAAGCGGACAGTATAGATATTGTAGATAGCTAAGTAGGCAGTATAGATATTATAGACGGCTAAGCAGACAGTGCGGATATTATAGATGGCTAAGTAGGCAGTATAGATATTATAGACAGCTAAACAGGCGGCATAGATATAGTAGACATTATAGTAGATAGCGTAGGCTCGCCTAAAGGTGGACATACGGACTCTATAGGCCCTATTTAGATACCTATCTTTCCTTACTAGATCTATATAGGTGCAAATAATGCTAATAACCTTTCTATCTTACTAAGGCGTTTTAAGATTGTCTATACGTGTAATTAAACCCCCTTTATCTTAGAGATTGCGGCCTTATATCTTAGCTTAACTACAGCCTTATAGGTAGGCCAGTATTTCCGCATTATTAGCTTATTTAGCGTTACTATATTAGCTAGTAAGCTTTCTACCTATATAGTAAACCTTTAGTACTCCTTACAGCTAAAGAGGGGGTCCTTTTATAGGGGGTAGAGTAGGAACTACTTATATAGGATTACTAAGTCCTATAATAGAATTACCCTAAGCGCATAGAGGAGGCGTAGAAATCCTAAGCCTGTAAGGTTAAGCCGTATAATCTTATTATTAGCCCTACCTAGGTAGTAGGCCTCTATGCGTTTTAGCCAGATGTTAGTCTTGGGCTATATCTTTAAATAAAGGGCCTCCTCTGGCACCTCCTGTATATAGAAAAAAAAAGTAGCTCTTTTCTTCCTTTAGGAAGCTAGTAATTAACTGCAGAAATATATAAGGTAGGTAGCTAAGGTAGGCTCCCATTATTGCGTCTGTATTCTAGCATCCAGCCTATCTAATTTAGGTTTCCTTAATGCCGCTAAGCTTAGTATGCCAGACGCTCTGCTTATAGGCACTATAGGTCTTCTCCTTTAAGTAAATTCCTACCCCCTAGAATATCTTTTTATTCTATTTAAACTATATATAATAGCTTAGCGGCCGTTATAGTATTTTAATACTACTAGGGAAGATATATAGGTTATAGTAATCCTCTAGCTGCTAAAAGGATAGGAAGCTCTTAGCACTATCTTTACCCTAGTGGTTAAAGAAGTAGAAGGCTATTATAAAGAGGGGGTAAAGGATAGGGTTAGCGTTCCATATATAGCCTATATACTTAACCTTACTATACTAATTCTGCTTCCCTTATATTATTAATATAATTATATATAGCACTAACTTGTTCAGTTTAGGTTTTTTATTCTCTAGTTTAATAAGGATAAGGTTAGCAAGCTAAACATCTTATCTACTTTTACTATAGGTAACTATAGTATGGCCTAAGAAACGGGTTAGAAAATGGCAGCTATATAGACTGGATAGGGTATATATACAAACCTAATAAATGCTCGACTGTAGTTTAAAGGTAAGACTTAACTAAACCTAGCTTCTTAGAGCCCATCTCCTAGCACTAAGTAATCGCCTTTTTAAGCCCTTTAATGTTATAGCCGCTAATAATTATAAATAGGCCTTAATTAATAAAGTTAACGCGTTAAATCCAGTCTTTATTACAGCGGATGCTATCTAGTACTGCCAAGAGCTTCACCCCCTATAGTGGCTATAAGGTCTTGCCTTCTAACTGCCATATATAAAGCTTAGTAATAGCGGAGATATAGCTATTAATAACTAAGTATTGGACTATCTTGTTAAATAGAGCGTTTAGGGCCTCCTTATCCCATACCTCCCCTTCCTCCTTTATAGCTTCCTCCCCTACAGCTACCCCTATGGCTGCCTTCCCCCCTAGCTGCCCTACCCGCTTAATTATCTTCTACCTCTTCTTTGCCTACTTACCATCTTTCTACATCTCTTTCTATTTTAACTTCTATTTTTAATAGCCAGCAGCCTATAATTCTTAGTTAATAACTTACTCCTCTAAAAATAGGCAAAGCTTATCTTTTATTACCTAGGCGCCGTCCATATTACCTTCTAGTCTTACACACTAGTTTTTCCACTTTTTCTACTTTGGCTTATATGTCCTTATAGTATTCTTTAAGCACTAGGCCTTATAAATATTCTATAGCCGCGCCGTCTAGGCCTTAAATTTGTTCTAGAGGCTATAGAAGGAGGCTAAGGGGGCTTCTTTTAACTATAAAGTAGATTATAGGGTAAGAAGATTCTTAAAAGACTCTATCTCTACAAGAGGTTAGGGGGAAGACGCGTAAGTGCAGCGTGGGTATAAGTAAATAAAGTTACCAAATACGTAAATATTAAAGGAGGAGGAGAAGAAGAAGAAAGCTTTATATTATTAAATTAGAATTACAGCAGGCCGTTCTATATAAAATTAGAAGCCCTGTATAAGCTAGGAGCTAGCGCAGGCACAAGAACAGGAAGAGGGTTGAAAAACGGATTATTAAGGCGACGGTAAGGTCAAAGGCGCGCGATGAGGACCTCTATACTAACCCAGTACTAACCTAGGCCTTAAAGACGTGTCTGAAAAGTAGGGGCCACCACCAAAGGGGGGGGGTGATATTTGGACGATATGTCGCGGACCTTAGGGGGTCGTGCGTAACCTGAGGTTACGCCAAGCCTAACCCCGACCTCTAATACCTTAAGGGCATAATGCAATAATCTTAGATGTACTTTTTTAAATGGACCTCCTTATACACCACTTTAAAAACAGCTTAGTAAGGCATATATATTTAGAGGGGGTATATATAGGCTAATATCGTATAATAGGAAGATTATAAAGAAGATAAATTCTTCTATAAGCGGATTAAGGCTAGTTTGGAGGTATTTAATAAATACTATCTAAAGTCTAATAAGTCCCTGCTATATGCTACAGCAATTATTCTTTATCTATAATATTGTATAGAGTATATTAAAGTAAATTAGAGTAAGAAGTGGCGAAAGCTAGCGCTTAATATGGTAGAGTAACTTTAGAATAAGTATTAAAGTCAGTATTAAGGCCCCCAGCCTTTACTACAAGTATTAAGTACTATATTATATAAGAAAGCCTTATCTAAAGAAGATCTTAATCTATATAAGCGGCTTATTAAAACCCTTAATAAGTTTAATTGCCTAAAGAGCTAAAATAAGTATAAGAACTATATCGCCGAGAACCTACTTTGTATTAAGGTTTCTCCTCTTAAATGGTGATATTAAGATAAGTAATATAAGCGTTAGCCACGACTCTTATCAATAGCTATTAATATTCTATTAATTCCAGCTATAAGTAATAAACCAGAGCGGATATTTTCTGAGGCACGTTATACGGTTTTATAGGAGCGAGTAAAACTTAGTGTCACGGCACTGACCTGACGCATACTGTTTCATACTGTCTTGTACTGTTCCCTACTGTTGGCTGGCCCACCACTAGCGACTTAGCGGCCGGCCCTACTATTTGTATACAATACCCCCTTTCCACCTTCTTCCCCTCTTCATACCACAACATAGTTATTCAGTCTACTTTATTACAGCACTATAACAGTTTGTGGTATCTTTAATTTGCGCCCCATTATAATCACTAATTCCCTATACCCTAGCTAATTAACCTCCGCCCTAGAGCAATCGCGACCTATATGCACCTCTACTAAAACCAACACATCCCCAGCATAGTCCTAGAACAATTCTTAGTTTTTACCTAGCGCCTAAATAGGTGACACTAACAACGCCAAAATAGCCAAAACCTAGAACCCCTATGACATTTTTGTAGACCTATTTATAGAGACATACCCTAATATTGTATAGACAATCCGCCGCTCCCTACTGTACCCTAAGACCTTTAAGCCTAGCAAAGCTTACCTTACCCTTATTAACTATACCAATAAGTTCCTTAATAACATTAAAGTAGGACTATAGTGCATGTATAACACAAACACCGCTAATAAGAAAGCTAATAAAAACCTTAGTGCCCTTATTGCTTCCTAGATAGGAACTATTAACTCCTAGGCAGAGACTATTACCATTCTAAAATAATTAACCCCTATAACAACAGTAGTAACCTAGCAGAAAAAACGGAGATCTAAAGACCTGCCAATATTTAGCGGAAAAGGCACCCCACTAGAATAATAAGCTAATTTTAAGATTTAGCATATTAAGATTAAGGGAGTCTTTAACTGGGACTAGGACTACTTTAACACAGTTTAATCCCAGATCCTTTATATCTCAGACATACTAGAGGATAAGGCCTATAAGTTTATTAAGTAGGGCCTAGAGCTTATATATAAAAACCCAAACAACATATCTGTGTGGAAATGGCCTACTAAGGAAGATATGCTTAAAGACCTTACTGCCCACTATAAGGTCCTTAATATAACCTAGGTTGTAAAAAACAAGCTTAACTATTTCCCCTAAGGTGAGCGTAATTACTAGTCCTAGAAGGGAGAGCTTAATAAGCTAATAGTCCGCGCTAAGAAGACAGATAAATAGAAGGTAGACCTACTTTAAAAGTTTATCTTTTTAAAGATGGAAGAGCTGGTACTTAGACTGGCCTATAAAATTAACAATAGTGACTATACAGGTTGGAGTAAGCAGATAGATATGTTCACTAAGAACCTTATGAACTATGCACACTAAGCCAACCTTAAGAAGAATACTAACCACTATCTACCTACCTAAGCCCCTGCCCCTATATTAACCCTAACCCTAGTAATAACTAGAGAACCTATAGACCTTAATAGAATCTTAGACACAGAGTGTAAGCGCCGTATTAATAATAAACTATGCCTTACCTATAGCCTACCTGGCCACTAGAAGGATGCCTATAACCCTATTAAGACAGTAAACCTAGTCCTAATACTACCCTGTTAAATAATATAAATAAATAACCACAGATGTGGTAACTATAGAGTCTATTATAAACGTGGCAACTATAGAGCCTATTATAGCCGCAGTAGATAACCCCCCCCCTTTAACCCTATGGCTTAGTTACTCTAAACCATACCCTATATAGGAGCCTAACCTATTAACAACACCCAGTATTAGTAACTTTACGCTAGCAAATATAAACACAGCCACGTTATTAGCAAGGTATTATCTTCCTATACCCTAACTAAAATAGAGACCAACACCACCAGCCAGATAGATACTGGACCGCCCTATTAAGACAGCCCTATACCCTAGTTGTTAAAAGGTAGACCCTTAGACTAAGTTACACCTAAGGGTCTAAACTATATAAGAAGGAAGATAAGAAGATTAGGTCCCTATTACTAGATTAATTAGTCCTTTCTATTAGTAAACTGCTACTTAATTTTAAATTAGTAAACAGTAATAAGAAATTAATCCTTATTTAAACCTAACTCTTTTTATTACATAACCTATACCCCCAAGTTTATATTAATACAGTAAGCCTAGTGGACTCTGGTAGTACTATAATAGTATTTATTAACACAGAGTCTATTATAAGAAAGTATAACGTTATAACTAAGAAGCTGCTGGCACTTAGGCTACTACGCCTTGTAGACAGCATCCTAACTTTGTTTATTACAGACTACTTTACTACCCAAATATTAATTAGCCTCTATACTAAAGCTATGCTCTTTTTTATTACTAAACTCTTACCTACTACCCTAATTATCCTAGGTATGCCCTAGCTTTAGAAGCATAAACCCTGTCCTAGCTTTAGGAAACTTAAGATCCACTTTAACTTAGACTACTACTCTAGGCACTACCTCCTGTGGGGGATAGCTGACGTTAGTAGGGACGCCCTATATAGACACTTAGTACTACTAAGCCTAGTGCCTAGGACTATATATAAAGCCCTAATAGTAGAAGACGTTCCTAATAAAGGGGAGCCTGTACAGCTATAAAGAAACAAGATAGTGGAAGACTGGATTAACCTAGTACTTAAGACTAAAATAATGGGCTAGCTAGCCCTGCCAAGACTAAGGAAGAAGGTCTGCTTTGCGCCGCTACTATTAAGAATCTAACCCTAACCTAGGCACTATTTAAACCCTAGCCGCCTAGCCTAATACCTAGAACTAAGCTATATGCTATATACGCATACTATAGCTCGCGTTATAGTAAGGACTGGCTATAGAACTACCAAGACCCAGATAATAGAAACTGTGCCACCGTAACGCCTAACCTTATACCCGTCTCCCGCGTGTACTATATAGGGCCGCCGCCTCGTTTCTGCCCCCCTGGGCCGACTGAGCCATGCTAGCCTAGCTGTAGCACTAGAGAGCCAGACATGCCCTAACCTAGACGATATTAAATACACCTATACTGTTAATTTTACCTAATTCTATAAATAAAAAGACGTAAAGGTAATAAAGATCTATATGGCGGAGCTAGTAGAACTGGTTAAATAAGATAAGCACTAATAGCTGCTTAAAGAGCTGCCTATAGGCCTAATAGAAGTACTAAACCTATTAGAAAGATCTTTCTGCTAGCTGGTGGAAGGCAACTATATAATAAAGGAAGCCTGTAAAGTGCTCCCCCCCTATTTCTATAACTTCCTTAAGATAAATTTAAAAACTAAACCTAAGCTTTTATATCGGAAGATAGTTAACACTAATATTAAAAAATTCCTAAAAGGCAAACCAGGATTAACCTGTGAAGATATTCTACAACGCTTACTAAAGGAGTTTAGTAAATATATTAAGCACTTCCTCCCTAAGAACGTAGATAAGCTGCCCCCTTACTAACCATAGGACTATAAAATTAAGATCACCCCTGGAAACTAGGCCCTATACTATAAAAATAGACCACTCTTACCTACTAAACTTAGGTGTGTAAAGAAGTGGATTAATAAGATGCTAGATAAAGGTTTTATCCGCAAATTAACCTTACTAGCTGCCGTATTACTCCTCCTTGCTGCTAAGCCTGGTAGTAGTGTATAAATCTGCTATGACTACTAAGGCCTAAACACAGTTACTATTAAGAATTAATACCCACTGCTACTAATCTATAAGACACTTAACGCACTTTATAGCGCTAAGTACTTTACTAAACTTAATGTAATTGCTGCGTTTAACTGGATCTGGATTGCGGAGGGCTATAAGTGGCTTACAGTATTTATTACCTGGTTTGGACTCTATAAGATGATAGTTACACTATTTAGCCTCTATAACACACCCACTATGTTCTAGAACTATATTAACTATATTCTACATAACGCCCTTAATAACTACTGCACTGCCTACCTTAATAACGTCCTTGTCTTTTCTAAAACACGCGCTAAGCACACTAAGTATGTAAATAAAGTTATCCAAAGACTCAGTAATACTAGACTTTAGATTAATATTAATAAGTTTGAGTTCTACTCTACTAAAATAAAATACTTTGGCTTAATTATCTTAACTAATGGTATAACTATGGACCCTAAGAAGATATAGGCCTTATAGAAATAGAAGGACTTAATATTAATTAAAGAACTATAATAATTTCTTAGCTTTATGAACTTCTACTAATAATTTATCTAAGGCTACTCTGCCATTGCTATACCTATAACAAAACTTCTAAAGAAGGATATTAGATGGCTATAGGGATCAGAACAAGCCAAATCGTTTAAGGCCCTTAAGGGAGCCTTTACTTCAGCACTAGTACTAGCATACTATAACTATATAAAGAAAACAGTGGTAGAGATAGACGCATTAAATTAGGCTTCCAGTGGAGTCCTTTCCTAGTATAACAACAACAGAAAATTAAGACTGGTTATATTCTTCTCTGTAAAGTACTCTATGCTGGAATATAACTATAAGATCTATAATAAAGAACTCCTAGCTATTATTAAGGCTTTAGAGGAATAGCGTCCTAAGCTACAAGGGACTAAGGAGCTGTTTAAAATTATTACTAACTATAAGAACCTATAGACGTTTATAACTACTAAGTAGCTAAACTAGCGCTAAGTCTAGTAGGCAGAGTTCCTTTTATAGTTTAACTTTATAATTATATACAGACCTGGCAGCAAAGCTACGCTCCCTAATACCCTAAGCTGGCTACCAGGAATAAGGCCTAAGGACACTAATAATAAACGCCTCCGCTACTAAGCCTAAGTTGTTATACTGCCCTAGAAAGTTAACCCTATAATCTTAGAAGAATTACTATATAAGTCCCGTAACTCTAACAATGTAGAGTTTATAGCCGCTTTAGACCCTAAAATAGCTGAAAAGTCACTAGATAAGTTAATCTGGCTGGGATACTAGGAGAACAAACTTGCAAGAGATATAGTAGCAGCCCTATATAATTGGAAAGCTTGCCATTAGCTAAAGAAGGTTAGGAAATTACTTTATTATAATAAGTTAGAATGCAGTATTATTAACGGACAGATCTACTTCCGCTAACGTCTCTTTGTCCCTAACACCCTAGACCTCTACCTAAAAGTTACCTATTACCCTTATAGTAGTAGCCCCACTAGTTACCCCAGCTAGGTTAAGACTCTTAACCTCTTAAACTAAACATACTAGTGGCTAGGAATCTCCCAGTTTATAGCTACCTTTATTAAAGACTGTGCCCTATGCTTTTGCACTAAGACCCCCTATTCTGCCCCACTTAGTTTCCTAAAGCTACTAGAATTACCTGCCCGCCTATAGACCGATATCTTAATTAACTATATTACAATGCTGCTAGTATACTAATGCCATGGCAAGGCATATAAATATATCCTTATTATTATAGACCGCCTAACTAAAATGTGATACCTTATTCTAGTAACAGGACTCTTAATAGAGGAGTTAGTTAATGGCTTTATTAACAACGTATATAAGCTCCACGGTGCACTAAGCACGATTATCTCTAATTGCAGTATATAATTTGTTAGCGACTTTTGGCGATAACTAAGTAAACGCCTTAAGACAATCTTGTAACTAAGCTTAGCCTAATACCTAGAAACGGATGGCTAAACCAAAATTATTAACGCCGCTGTAAATAAATACCTTTGTGTTTTTGTTAGCTTTATATAGGATAACTGGGTTAACTACCTACTGCTTACTAAGTTTGCTATAAATAACCAAGTTAACAAGAGCATAGGCATCTCCCTATTTTTTGCAAACTATGGCTTTAACCCTTGCCTTAAAATTAAGCCTGCTGGCCTCTACCTATTAACACTATCAGTATAAGCAAAGAAGGAGTTCTTCTGTATAGACTTTGTGGCTAACCGCTTTAAGCAGATATTAACACAGCTTAAGGCCCTAGCCTGGATTTTATAGTAACGCTATAAAGATAATACTAATACCCGTAGGGACAAGAGCGCGTTATTCTATGAAGGTGATATGGTTATGGTTAGCTTAGAAAATATAAAGATAAACAGACCTAAGAAGAAATGGGATGATAAATAGGACGGCCCATACCCTGTACTCGTAGTATACTAAGGGGCAGTTATAGTAGACCTCCCGGACTATATCTAAGTAAATAAATCCTTTTATATATCTAAGGTCCGCCTTTAGGCTGCTAAAGAGATCCCTAGCTAAGCAAATATTAATACTATAGAGCGCTGTAATGTACAAGGACAAGTGGCAGAGAGAGATAATAATAGTAATATAAAAGATAAATGGGAGTTTAAGAAAATCCTTAATATACACAATAAAGACCCCTAGGGCCTAACTTATAAGATTAAATGGAAATATTATAAGGATATAACCTAGCAGCTAGAGGAAGACCTAAAGGGTTATAAATAAGCTATACAGCGCTTCTATAAGCAACACCCTAAAAAGCTAGGACCCCTAGACTAGGCATAAGATAAGGAAAAGTTATGCTAAGGTTGTGGCCGACCACCGCATTAAAATTTGTGGTGGTTGAGATGTTATAGAACTTTAACCGGCGGTTAAAGTTGTCTAATTGGCTAAATTCTTGTTAAGAAATGCCACACGGACTGATTTAGGTGGTGGTATAGAGTTCTGTTAACCTTACTTACTAAACTAACCAATTAGGATTTTCTATGCCCGGTATAGAAAATCGCCATTAGCTTAGTTAAGGGCGGTAAGTGGAACTGATATCTTTATGGTAGAAAATAGGCAACCCCATATACTGCCTATTTTTAAGTTATCTATTTAGTTTGGGGACCAAACTATCTAGGGGAGAGGAGTACTGTTACAGCACTGACCTGACGCATACTGTTTCATACTATCTTGTACTGTTCCCTACTGTTAGCTGGCCCACTACTAGTGACTTGGCGGCCGGCCCTACTATTTATATACAATACCCCCTTTCCACCTTCTTCCCCTCTTTATACCACAACGTAGTTATTCAGTCTACTTCATTGCAGCACTGTGACACTTAGGGTTAATATAATTAAGATGCTTAAATACTTAAAGCATTGGAAGTAGAATTAAATGGCAATAGAAGAGTTCTAATAGAGAAAAGTTAATTATATGGATAAGAAAGGAAAAAAAAGAATACTTTAAGCTAGATACAGAATAGAATAGAATATATATACGTATTTCTTTATATGACACGTAATTATACGTTCCTTCTTTATACAGTACTTTACCTTATTTAACCTCTCTTTTTCCTTTATCTTAAACCTAGCTACTATTTACTACTGTCACGGAGTGAGTATAAGCGATGATAATATATAGCGAAGTAGATATTATTAAGCTATGTATATAAACTATGTAATAAAGTTAAGACGTTATATAAGGAAAGGAAAGTAGGAAACAGGGGAAAAAGGGTATATAATGTTCGCTTGGTTGTTAGGTTAACGGGTACTGTGCTACGCATAGGCAGGGTAGAGCTTAGGTGGCGGTTCTGGTAGAACTTGGTAGAATTCGGCAGTTAGAGGTCCTTAAAGTTGCCAGTTAGTAACTCTAATAGTAGAGATGGCAGATTGCGGCGGAATACGGCAGATTACTGTTAGATTGCCGTCTTGTGGTTAGTCTTTGGTTATTTAGTTAGTGGAAACAGGTGGACGTGTGTAAGGTGTTATGGGGGTGTCCCGTGACAGTACCCCCCCTTTAAACTCGAGTATCTACGAGATGGGGCTGTGGTAGTTCTGGGTGGAGTTCGTAAAAGTCTTCTATGGCTTGTGTAAGTCCTATAGAGTCGGCAGGTTCCTATGAGGGTTTAGTAAAACCTCTCTATTTTGTAAGGTATATATATTTACGTTTCCGTTTATTATACTTAATGTCATTAACTCTTTTAATAAGGTACTCATCCTTACCATCCACTTTAACTGGTGGGGGAGGGTCTTAGATCTGTCTAGGCAGGGCGTCTAATATAGGGGCGGCAGGGTAGAGGACTGACGTATGGAATATAGGGTGGATTTTAACCATATTAGGGAGCTTTAGTTGGTAGGTATAAGGAGAGACAACTTTTTTAACCTTATAAGGGCCAGCGTTCTTCTAATTAAGTTTCTTAATAGGTTGTTTTATGTTCAGATTTCTTATATCTAGCTAGATAAAGTTACTAATTTAGTAAGCCGGTGCTAGGGTTTAGTTCTTATTTGCTGCGGCTTTATAGATAGACTGGGTCTATGTCATTTTATTAGTAAGGAACTCCTATAGTTCTTCTATCTTCTTTATAAATTTATTTACTTCTGCAACTTATAAGGCCTAATAAGCTAGATAAGGAACATTACTAAAGGGTTTAAAACCCATTTGTGGGTGCTAGCCGTAATTAGCTAGGAATAGGGAGACCTTTATAGTTTCTAAGATGGAGTTATTTACAGTAAACTTGGTAAATATAAGCCAGTCTATCCAGTCATCCTGTAGATACGATGTATATATCCAAATATACTGTTCCATTATAGCATTTGCACATTTTATTTAACCATCCATTTCTAGGTAATATGCTATAAATAATAGTGCTTTAATACGGAGTTAGGTAGTTAGTTCTTTTTAAAACACTAAAATAAACTAGCGGCCTCTATTAGAGATAATTGTTTTAGGGAGTCCGTGAAGTTTCTATACATAATCTAGGAACAGTTAAGCAATAGTAGGTACTAATATATTAGGGCAGGTAATCAAGTATCTTATCTTAGATAGTTAGTCTATAACTACTATAATGTTTATATAGCCTTTACTTTTAGGGAGATTAATAATAAAGTTAATTAAGATGTCCTTCTATTTTTAGTCTAGAATAGGTAGTGGCTTTAAAAAGCCGTTATATATCTTATGTAAAGCTTTAGCTTGTTGGCAGATACAGTAGCTAGAGATATACCTTTATATTATATTATACATGTTTAGCCAGTAGTACTCCCGTTAAAGTAGCTTTAGGGTTTTTCCTTGGCCTAGGTAGCCGGCTACTAGTAGGTTATATATATGTTTAAGGAGCTTGAGCTTAAGTTTATTATAATTAGGGACAACTAGGCGGTTTTGGTAGTATAAGCGGTCTCTGTGAACTTTATATTTACTTAAAGAGATCTTTTTAGAGCGTCTAACGCCATCTTAAATTAGCTTAAGTGTCTCTTAGATAAACTTGTTATTTAGGTATTTGTTAATTATAATCTATTTAATTAATTAATTAGTTATTTTAAGGACGTGTATTATAAGGTCTTTAGCTAGGGGATTAAATAATTTAGGATAAAATAGGGTTTGTTTATGGTAGGCGCGTACTTCTTCCTATGCTATTATGTCTTGTAAATGTTAAGTTAGGGTATTAGGTTTTTAACCTTAAACGCCTAGGCGGTATGTGATTAAGAATTGGAATTAAGACAGATATTCTAACTAGTAGGCTTAATAATAACTTAGCTGTTTTATGGTTGTGAAGTACTATAGATTCTTATGGTTGCTAAGGACCTTAATTAGAAATCCAGCGCCTTCTAGTTTAGGTTGCTATTGTTTAAAATATCTAATAATAGCTAATAATTCTTTATTGTAGATCTTGTAGTTATATTTAGCTAAACTTAGTTATTTTAAGAAGTATGCTATAGGGTACAGTACCCCTTTTTTATTATACTAAGATAGAATGCCTCCAGTAATATAGTTAGATAAGTTAGCTTCTATAATACTCTTTTAGTTTAGGTTAAAGTGTTAGAGTATAGGTGTGGTAGTGAACATAACTTTTAAATAGGTAAAGGCCTTCTTGCATTCCTTATTAAAGATAAAGGCTTTATCCTTTTGGGTTAGAGCTATAAGAGGTAAAACTAGGGCGGAGAAGTTATTAATAAACTGTTAATAGAAATTAGCAAATCCTATAAAGGCTTTTATGTCCTTAACGTTCTTAGGTTCTTACTAGTTTATAATTACTTTAATCTTCTTTAGGTTTATTTATATACTATCTATAGAGATAATAAGTCTAAGGTATAGAACTTCCGTTTTATAGAACTTATATTTATCTATATTTAATTATAGTCTAGCTCTATATAGGGCTTCTAAGATAAGATTAATGTGTTTCTTGTATTTAGCTAGGTTATTGCTATATACTAGAATGTTGTTAATATAAGCAGTATAGAAAACATCCAGGTAAGGTTATAAGGTATTATTTATAAAGTATTGGAATAAACTTGGGGTGTTCGCGAGGCCAAATGGTATTACTAAGTATTTAAATAGTCTATATCTAGTACGGAATGCTATAAGCCATTTATCTCCTTTTATAATACAGAGGCGGTTAAATGTATGGATAAGGTTAAGTTTTATATAGTAGCGAGCCTTACTTAATTAGTTTAGTGTCTCTTAAATTAATAGGAGTAGGTACTAATTCTTAATAGTAATAGCATTAAGAGCTTGGTAGTCCACATAGAAGTATAGACTGCCGCTAGGTTTCTTAATAAAGATTATAGGTATAGCTATAGGCGAAGAGCTTGCTCTAATAAATTCTTTATTTAGGTGTTCGTCCAAGTACTTCTATAATACTTGGAGTTTGTTTTAGGACATTCTATATAAGGGTCCAAATCCTGGTTGTTTTCCTTCTTTAAGTATGATCTTGTAGTTATATAGTTAGTGCTCTACTAACTTATCGGCTTCCTTTTATAAAAATACTTCTAGATGCTTATAATGGCATACTAGTACTTTTATAGTAGGGTTAGTGTGCTTCTTTAGTGCTAGGGCCTTTTTAATATCGGCTATTGTAACGGCAAAGATTATATATTTAGGTTTCCTGGTAAGTTGTGCTAATAGGGTAGCTCTAATTATATAGATATCTATAGAAAGGGGGGTAAGTTACTGGCTAGCAACTTCCTTTTAATTATCTACTATTTCTTATTTAACTTTAGGTTTAGTATTAGGTACGGAGTTAGTATTAGATTTAGGTTTAGGTTCTTTAAGTATCCTTTTTATAGTAAAATACCAGTTCTTCTAGTACTTTTATATGTTAAGCTTAAGTTTAGGCTTCTGCTTGGTTTAGGGTGGTATAGTAGTTAGGGTTAGTTTATATAGTTTAGTATAATTTTTAGGTTCTTAGTAGAATTGGGTAGACTTTTTAGGTATAGGGTAGACATTAGTAGAAATTTTAGACTAATAGATTCTAGTAAATTTTTTAGATTTTGGTTTAGGGTCTACACAGTAAGTTATAAGGCACTTCTACTTATAATAGGAGGCGGTAAATAGAAGCTTAAGGTTGTCCTAATTAATGGTTACCTTATATAGCTTTATCTAAGGTTATCTAAGTATTACTAAGTGACCTAAAGTGGTAATAAAAAGCTTAATTAGTTCTTTGTGGTTTAGGCATTAGAGTCTTAGGAATACTATATAGGTAATACAGCCTAAGATAGTGCGTTTACCATTAAATCCAAATATGTTAATATACTAGTTAAGGGGGGTTAGAGTAAAACCATTATCTTACGCAAAGATCTTGTTAATAAATCCTATGCTACTAGCTCCTATATTAATTAGGACTTAAGCATTAACCTATTAATTATTCTGCTAAAGATAATAGTTAATAGTTATACTGCAATCCTAAGAGTTAGAGTTTATAATATCTAAAGCATTTAATGAGATCCTAAGGCAGCACTGTTCTAGAGAGCGACTTAGCTCTAAGACCTTCCTTTTAGAGGTAATTAGGGTGGAGTTCTTATAGCGTATTAGTTGTAGCTTTGTTCTTATAAGTGGTGCTTACTAAATATGGGGCTGGAACTAGGTGGAGATTAGGGATAGTAACTAGAGGATTAATGCGGTAAATAGCTGCTAGTGTTAGCCGTTTATAATTCGCGTTAGGGTATAGGGACGGAGCAGTAGTTAAAGAGGTAGAAGCTACTTCTATACTTAAAACATAGGCCTAGCTTAGTATATTATTCTTATTTAGAGGACCCTAGTAGGGCGTATTCTAGGATTCTAGTATTAATATCTATAGCGTTAGGGTGCTTAGGCTAAGATAATAACTTAGTAAACGTTTATAGGTTTATTATATTATATTAAGAAGCGGACTTTGGTGTTAGGCGTAGTATATTATTATATTATTTATTAATAATGTTTGCGTAGGCGTTAAGAGCTCCTAGTAGGTCTATACCTATTAGGGAGGTTTTTAGTTTAGGGCTTAGGGATTTAATAAGGCTGTTAATTAGTGTGGAGTCATTCCAGCCTATTTCTTTTATATAATAGTTAAATTTAGAGAAGTATACTAGGAAGCTTTTTATTCCTTAAGTTATGTGGTTTATCTTTCTCTAAGTAGTAGCTTAGCGGTTTAGGTTACTATATATAGCTTTAAGAAGTATAATTAGGCTTAATACTAAGTTTGGTTAAAGAGGTTTAATAAGGTCAGCTATATCTCCTTCTAATTAACTTAGGGCGTAGCAGAGTTGGTTAGCTTTAGTTAGGTAGTAGTTAGCGTTACTAATTAGCTTATTTTTAAGCCAGCTTAGAAATAATTAGAGTTCTTATTATTTACTAGTGAATATTAGAGGGTCTAGTAGTTATTTAGATTATTATAGTATAGTAGTTGGTTTGGGGTAAGTAACTACTATAGGTTTAGGGCTCTTGTTCTGCATGTTTATTTCTAGAGATAGTATTTAGTCTTAAGGCCCTAATATAGGCATCTTAAGGGTACGGATTTCTTCTTAGAGGTCTTTAATTAATTGCTAGTGTTATGCTTTTTATTTGGCTTATTATTAAGTTAAAGTGGCTTGGTTTTATACAAGGGCGTCTATAAAGGACTTCTATATTCTACCAATTATTCTTAAAGTGCGGATATAATGCCGACGGCTGTTATAGGGGCTTTAGGGTTGTTCTGTATTTTAGAGGGTAGTATATAGGGTTAACATAATATAGTGTTACGGAGTAAGCATAAGCGATAATAATATATAGCGAAGTAGATATTATTAAGCTATATACATAAACTATATAATAAAGTTAAGATGTTGTGTAAGGAAAGGAAAGTAGGAAATAGGGGGAAAAGGGTACATAATGTTTACTTAGTTGCTAGGTTAATGGGTACTATACTATACATGGGTAGGGTAGAGCTTAGGTGGCGGTTCTAATAGAACTTGGTAGAATTCGGCAGTTAGAGGTCCTTAAAGTTGCCAGTTGGTAACTCCAATAGTAGAGATGGCAGATTGCGGCGGAATACGGCAGATTGCTATCAGATTGCCGTCTCGTGGTTGGTCTTTGGTTGTTTAGTCGGTGGAAACAGGTGGACGTGTGTAAGGTGTCACGGGGGTGTCCCGTAACAACTACTATAACTAGTTTTAGCTTATTAGCTATTATTAATATATAAGTGTCCTGGCTTTGTATAAGTATTGCCTAAGCCTTTAGCCTTGCTAATATACTCTTAACTGCTTGCCTTATATAAGTGTTAAGCACTAATAAGTAAAGCAGTAATAGCAGCACTACTACTACTAGCTCATTAACTACTAATATGTAAGTATTCTTACTTTATATAAGCATTGCTTAAGCCTTACACTTTACTAATTTATCCTGGTTGCTTACTTTATATAAATACTAATATATATATATGGCCCTTATTCTTTAGGATGCCGCTACTACCGCCTAAGCCCTTACTGCTGCCGCCTAAAACCCCTAAAACCCCGTCCTCTTTATAGGACAGTAGCAGTTAGCCCTATATATATACAGTTTATAGAGCCAAGCACTTCTAGCCCTTCCTAGACAGGATATGGTGTTTATATACAGGAGCATTTACCTATATTAAATAGGAATGCATTGGCCTTTATATATTAACGCCATCCTTATATAATCTCGTGGAAGGGTAGTAGATTAACCTTACTAGCGGTACTGCGGTGCTGTGCTAGGCCTATAACCCTTCCCATTATGCCATTGGGCTAATAGTTACTTTAGTGATTGCTGCGCCAATTACAAATGGCCTAATTATACTAGTTAGTGCACTGTATAAGACGGGGGTAATAATGCACCTGCGCTAGCCAACCGTGGCTTGCCCTTAGTAGGGGGAGGGGGTTCTAGGATAGTGACAGATTCTCTCTTAATAGAGGATAATAAGCCTAGGGCTATGGCCCAAAATGCAATTATTTTAGCTTAGGTATGTATAAATTTTCTCTCTTATATACATTAGCATATATTTAAATATTAGGATTATTAGTAATAACCTATATATACCTAGCTGGTTAGGGGTATCTCTAGCACCTAGATCTAATCTGTACCTCTATATAGGATCCAGGATAAGTAGCTATATAGTAAAACTAAACAGATTACTATGTATACAGTTATATAAGTTTAATTTATTTTAATGTTGTGGAAATATAATTTTCCGGTCTATATTGGCCAATAGCCCAATATTAACCAATATTTTATTGGCCAATAACCGATATTGGATCGACATTGTATTTGCTTATTTTTATCTAGCCTATTGCCTAGAAAATGGCAAAGTAGCAGGTAACGCGCTCTAGCACCATTATATATACTATATTAGCTAAAAAGATCTTTTTAGGACCTAATAGCGTCTAAATAGTAATTACTACCATCCCTATACCCTTAATTGGATTAATATCCGCTCTAGTATATATAAAGTTATTACTCAGTTAGAGCTCGTTAATAAATAATAAATAATTATTAATAACGTATATAGTGGTTCCGTTATTAAGAATTATACTATTATATAGCTTATAGTTAGTGGCTGCTTTATAGGCCCCTATTTAATATACGGTAAAGGTGCTATTATCTTTCTTTTAACTTCCGTCTAGATTTTATATAGCTTCCTTTTCTAAAGACTACTTCCTAACCTTCTTAAGTGTTTACTTATACTATTTTAGGGCGTTAGCAATCTTTTCCTTAACCTTTTTAGCTATAGCTTTATCTAATTTCTAGTTCTTTAATTAAACCAACTTATTAATATAAGGGCAATCTTAGAACCAGTAAATAGCTCTATAGTGGTATATCGGTATATCTTTCTTCTATACCGTTTTAGAAGGGGTAGTAGTAGGGGCCATACTTTTAGGAGCCTTATCCTTAGAAGCCTTATTAATTAACTTGCCCTAAAAGCTTACTACATTGGCACTAAACTAAGCTCTATTCTTCTATTAGGTAGTCTTTAATCTTTAATAGTTCTAATATATGTCGACTAGTTAATATATAGATATTATATGGTCGCTAGCCTAGTTATATTTATTAAATTCAACCCTCTACGTTAAGGCCTAATTTAGTCATACTGGCTCTACCACTATTAGAAAGTCTCTAATTGCTTAGTCGCCTTATACGTCCAGCAGCTTAATCTTTTAATAGTTATTATACGTCTTTTCCTACTATTATAGCCAGGCCTTAAAGTTCTAGTTCTTTGGGCCCTTTTTAACCTTGGCGTATTAAGTAGGTAGGTAGAGCTAATATACTATATTGGTAGGGGCAACTCTCTCCTTAAGAGCCATTAGGGTGTTGTGTATTAAGTCAATACCCAGTATATAGGTGTTAAGGTTCCTAGCCACTATACCAGTAATATAGCTTCGTAGAGAGGTTAAAGCTGTCTTCTTCTTGTATTTCTTCTTTACTGTCTTATGCCTCTTACAGAGAATTTAAAGCTTATCCTTCTTGTCCTTAAAGAGAGTTACATAGAAGGTGATTCCTAGCTTTATATTTTAAGGCCTAGAAAAGACTGGTTTAATTAGTTAGGGCAACTTATCCTATTTGGTTAAGGGTTAATGTATTCCTATACATCTCCTATTTAAGCTTAAAGCCTAATAAGGTTAATCTATTCGCCCCAATTAGCTTAGCTCGATAATATCACCGTCGTAGTAATAGTCTGGGTAGGTAATTAAGAAGTTATTTTAAAAAGGTGCTTATAGAAAGGATAACGGATTTAATAAATAGTAATTTGATAAAGGGTATAATTAATTAAGTAGATTAATTAAATTAATTAGTTAAATAGGGGTAATACGGTAAGCAACTCGGGCTCATAACTGTCGATCGGTAGTTCGTGCACTGATTGTAAGAAAAGAATGAGGACCCTATCTATTAAATGTGGTTCTAAGACCTCTATATATATATAAGAAAGGTGTAGGAAATAGGAAAGACAAGGGGGGTAGGGGGTGGCAATGAAAACAAGGGGTAGGTAGCTGAGTCGGGGTAGTAAAACACCTAATTCAGGTCGACAGATATTCTATAGTATCTACCACATACAAGGGCAACCACCTAGAATTAGCCTCGTACGTTAGCGTAGTTAGATACTGCGAAAAGAGCACGATGAGATGGAATATGGGTTTACGGCCTGTCAGTGAAAACCAGAGCATATTCCCAAAGAAGCTGGGTTATAAGAACGTATAAAATAGAAAATTAAATTGGGGGGGAATAAAAAACCCAAAACTGGAGCAGTGCTTTTATCAACATTCAATATTTGTCGATAAGGATTCAGTATTTTGAAATATCTAGAAAAAATTATATTATTGAATAATAATATAGATATTCAAAACACTTTTTAATATATATTTAATTCAATAATATGTTATTATGGTGTTATTCAAAAATACTAAATCCTTATCGATAAGTATTGAAAATTGATAAAAGCACTAAACTTAAGCTATGCTAATGTTTAATGGTCCGAGGCACGACCCATAACATAAAGAGCGAAGCCTTTGGTGCTGTGACAGCCCTCCGTGGTGTCCAAATAGCATGTAGTAGTCGGCAGATAAGTGTACGCAATATATATATACCCATAGTGGCGACAATTGCGCTCGTAAGTGATTCACAAGGGTATCCCATCAAGCATTCGGATAAAAGTCCGGCTCCTAGATGACATGTGCGCATGCTTCTCGTGTATGATGCGAAAGTGGGTACGAAGGATTGAATGCCAATTTGGGCGAAGACGGATAATGGTAGGGGGATGCTGAACCATCGACAAGAGATGTAGCCACGCCGATGGCATTCCAATAATTCGGCAGTATCCTTTTAGAACATCCTACCTACTAGATCTAGTAGTCACTAGAATAGGCACTCCGATTTGTGACCGGATCACATCGATGTGGTTTTTGTATAGGGTTTGGTATCTGGATAGGGGTGTCACAGATCCTGCTTCACATAGTAAGTGGAATACCTAATGGCTATAACAGCTTTCACAGCACTCAAACCCTTAAAAAACCTGGAGAAGGTAGTTTCTATATATCATCGCCTCTGCTGTCTCCAGGGGAAGACATCGGTTTGGATCGACGACGACTCGATTGAGTGTAATTGCGGCGGGCTTTATGCGGTATTTGTGGACATGACTTACAAATGCCTGTACGGGTTAGCAAGTTGTTATTCTTCCATAGTGATGATTGCGTGTGACAATGGCTCTAGAAGAGTCCTCTATAACGTAGTCAATCACCTAGTTAACCAAATTACCAAGTTAGCCACTTGAAAATCCCACTAAAAATTAAGAAAATCGCAACTCTATAACGCAACAACGCTTAAATAATAAATTCTAAAAGTATATAATTAGACTTTTCTATATATTCTAAGACTACTACTTATATATTAAGTTAATTAAAACGGTTTTTCTTAAAATATTTAGTTTTAGATTTTAAATCTACCCTAATTTACTAGATCTTTAGAAATTAAAAATCCAATTACTTTTAAATTTAAAGAGAAGTTTTAGAATATATAAAAAAGTCTAATTACGCACTTTTAGAATTTATTATTTAAGCGTTGTTACGTTATAAAGTTGCGATTTTCTTGATTTTTAGTAGGATTTTCAAGTGGCCAACTTGGTAATTTGGTTAACTAGGTGATTAACTACGTTATGGGTTTCCTGCTTACATAAGCAGACTTCCTTTGTTCCGCTTTTGGTCGGTCTCTATAGTAGACACTTTGGTTTCCATACAATATAGGCCTATATTAAGGCCTATATTCCTTATAGTTAGATTCCATAGATTTATTCATTCATTCTAATATCATTCAGTTTATTAGGTTATGAGCACTCGTTACTACCAAGCTGCAATAGTTCAGCTATTTAATAGTTTAGAATATTAACACCTTACTATAGGTTGCATTAAGGGTTACCACACCCATGCTAGGTCATATCTTACTATTCTATATTTAACGCCTTACCACAGGTCGCATTAAAGGTTACCACACCTGCGTACAAAGTCATTTCTTATTATCAAATTTACGCGTTGCTATAGGTAAAGACTATCTAGGTATTTAACGCCTCAAGAACGATGGTTTAAATTGGCATTAATATTAGACGCAGCTCTACACGTACCTATATAGTGAGGGCCTTCTATATATTATTTAAGAAGGACCACCCCTCTACCTAAAGTTCCAGGAAGAAAAGCCCATAATATCTATTAATTAAGTACTAAAAGACGCCGATAAAGAGGAGTAAGATAAAGTCCTTAAGAGGTCACAAATCATTATAGACACTAATAATTTAATTCGCTTAACTAATAAGGTACTCTATAACAAGTATAATAAGGAGCTTAAATAGTATAGTAAGGACAACAGTAAAGTCTGTTTAGTTATCCTAGGTATAATTAATAAAGAGATTATTACTGCCCTAGAGCACAAGCAGATAGCAAAGGACTACATTAAACACCTTAAGCAATTGTTTAAGGCCCATGGCTTAATCTATAAGGCCAATATATAGGAGACTTTTGTTAAGCTCTGCTTTTAACCAGACTAAGTAATTACTACTTTTTTTAAACTATTACCAAGAAGCGGTTTAAGGAGTTAAGTAGGTAAAGCTTGCCCTAGATAATAAGATTATTAATTACTAATTTATTAATACCGTTAATGAACACTTTCCTATATAGGCTCAGATCCAATATAATAAGATCTATAATAGATATATAATTTCACTACTTTAATTAATCGCTAATCTTACTAATAAGGCTTAGTGGAAGGACTCGGCTAAGAGCTTTACCTTATTTAATTAGATACTAGGTAACTTACGCTAAAAACGCAGTAATAGCCGTAGTTGCGGCAATGGTTAAGGCAGAGGTAGAGCTGGCTATAGTGACTTATTAGGCAATTAAGGCCCTACTAAGGATGCTTTAAATAAGTATAGATCGTATAAGCTAGGTTATCTAGGTAGTAAGAAAGGCTACTAAATAAAGTATGCCTACTTAAGACCTAAATAGTAGAGACCTGGTGTTACGGAGCGAGTACAAGTGGTAATAATATATAGCGAAGTAGATATTATTAAGCTATATACATAAACTGTGTAATAAGATTAAGATATTGCGTAAGGAAAGGAAGTAAGGAAATGGGAAGAAAAGGGTATATATTGATAACTTGGTTGCTTAGTTAATGTATACACAGGGCAGAATAGGCTTTAGGTTATAGTTCTAGTAGAACTTGGCAGAATATAGTGGAGAATGGTAAACTGCCATAGATTGCCGTTACGTGATAGCAAATTGCCTTAGATTGCCGTTACGTGCCTTAACTAACTAAGTTGTTAACGTAGAGGTTAAGACGGTGGAAACAGGTGGAAACAAGTAGATGTGTATAAGGTGTTACGGAGGTGTCCTATAATAGTACCCCCCCTTTAAACTTGAGCTTCTGCAAGATAGGGCTATGGTAGTTCTAAGTAGAGTTTATATAAGTCTTCTACGGCTTATATAAGTTCTATAGAGTTAATGGGTTCCTATAAGGGCTTAGTAAAGCCTCTTTATTTCATAAGGTATATATATTTACGTTTCCATTTGTTATACTTAATATTGTTAACTCTTTTAATAAGGTACTTATCCTTACTATCCACTTTAACTAGTAGGGGAGGGTCTTGGATCTGTCTAGGCAGGGCGTCTAATATAGGGGCGGTAGGATGGAGGACTAATATATGGAATATAGGGTGGATTTTAACCGTATTAGGGAGCTTTAGTTAGTAGGCATAAGGAAAGACAACTTTCTTAACTTTATAAGGGCCGGCGTTCTTCTAATTAAATTTCTTAGTAGGTTGTTTTGTGTTTAGATTTCTTATATCTAACCAAACAAAGTCACTAATTTAGTAGGCCGGTGCTAGGGTTTGGTTCTTATTTGCTGCAGCTTTATAGATAGATTAGGCCTATGTTATTTTATTAGTAAGGAACTCTTCTATCTTCTTTATAAATTTATTTACTTTTACAACCTGTAAGGCTTAATGGGCTAGGTAAGGAACGTTACTAAAGGGTTTAAACCCTATTTGCGGATGCTAGCCGTAGTTGGCTAGGAATAGGGAGACCTTTGTAGTTTCTAAGACAGAGTTATTTATAGTAAACTTAGCGAATGCAAGCTAGTCTATCCAGTCATCCTGTAAATATAAAGTATATATCCGGATATACTGTTCTATAATAGCATTTACACGTTCTATTTAACCATCCGTTTCTGGGTAGTATACTATAGACAATAGTGCTTTAATGCGGAGTTAGGTAGTTAGTTCTTTCCAGAATATAGAGACAAACTATCTGCCTTTATTAGAGATAATCGTTTTGGGAAGTCTATGGAGTTTCTATATATGGTCTAGGAACAGTTAGGCAATGGTAGGTACTGACATGTTAGGGTAGGTGATTAAGTGTTTCATCTTAGATAGTTGGTCTATAACTACTATAATGTTTATGCAGCCTTTACTTTTAGGGAGATTAACAATAAAGTTAATTAAGATGTTTTTCTATCTTTGGTCCGGAACAGGTAGTGGCTTTAGAAAGCCGTTGTACGTCTTATATAAAGCTTTAGCTTGTTAGTAGGTATGGCAGCTAGCGATATATCTTTGTATTATATTATATATGTTTAGCCAGTAGTACTCTTATTAGAGCAGTTCTAGGGTTTTTCCTTAGCCTAGGTAACTGGCTACTGGCAGATTATATGCATGTTTAAGGGGCTTAAGCTTAAGTTTGTTGTGGTTAGGTATAACTAGACGGTTCCGGTAGTACAAGCGGCCTTTACAGGCTTTATATTTACTTAGAGAAATCCTTTTAGAGCGTCTAACGCCGTCTTGAATTAGCTTAAGCGTCTCTTAGATAAACTCATTGTTTAGGTATTTGTCGGCTATAATCTATTTAATGGTTTAATTAGTTATTTTAAGGATGTATACCGAGAGATCTTTAGTAGGGGGTTTAAATAGTTTAGGTTAGAGCAGAGTCTAATTGCGGTAGGAGCGCGCTTCTTCTTAAGCTGGTGCATCTTATGAACGTTAGGTTAAGGTATTAGGCTTCTAGCCTTAAATGCCTAGGTGATATATAATAGAGAATTGGAAATGGGATAGATATTCTAACCAGTGGGCCTGTTAGTGGCTTAGCTGTTTTATAGTTATAAAGTATTGTAGGTTCTTACAGTCGCTAAAAACCTTAATTGGGAATCCAGAGCCTTCTAGTTTGGGTTGCCATTGTTTAAAATATCTAATAATAGCCAACAGTTCCTTATTGTAGATCTCATAATTGCATTTAGCTAGACTTAGTTATTTTGAAAAGTATACTATAGGGTGTAATACGCCTTCCTTGTTATATTAAGATAGGATGCCTCTAGTGACGTAGTTAGATAAGTTAGCTTCTATAATACTTATTCGGTTTAGGTTAAAGTATTGGAGTATAGATATGGTAGTAAATATAACTTTTAGGTAAGTAAAAGCTTTCTTGCATTCCTTATTAAAGATAAAGGTTTTATTCTTTTGTATTAAGGCTATAAGGGGTAAAACTAAGGCGGAGAAGTTATTAATAAACTGTTAGTAGAAATTGGCGAATCCTATAAAGGCCCTTACGTCCTTAATGTTCTTAGGTTCTTGCCAGTTTATAATCGCTTTAACTTTCTTAGGGTCTATTTATATGCCGTCTATGAAAATAACAAGTCCAAGGTATAGAACCTCCGTTTTGTGGAACTCGCATTTATCTACATCTAACTATAGGCTAGCTCCACGCAAGGCTTACAGGACCAGTTTAACGTATTTTCGGTATTTAGCCAGATTATTGCTATATATTAAAATGTTGTTAATATAAGCAGTATAAAAGACGTCCAGGTACGGGTGTAGGGTGTTATTTATAAAGTGTTAAAAAGAACTTGGGGCGTTTGTAAGGCCAAATAGCATTACTAAGTACTTAAATAATCTATATTGAGTACAAAATGCAGTAAGCCATTTGTCTCCTTTTGTGATATGGAGGCGGTTAAATATATGGATAATATTAAGCTTTGTATAGAAGCAAGCCTTACTTAATTAGTTCAGTGTCTCTTAAATTAACGGGATTGGGTATTGGTTCTTAACAGTGACAGTGTTAAGAGCTTGGTAGTCTATACAGAAGTGTAGACTACTGCTAGGTTTCTTAACAAAGATTACTGGCGTGGCTATAGGTGAAGAACTTACTCTAATAAATCCTTTGTCCAGATGTTCATCTAAGTACTTCTATAGTACCTGAAGTTTATTTTAGAACATCCCGTATAGGGGTCCAAATCTAGGATGTTTTCCTTCTTTAATTGCAATCTTATAATTGTATAGGCGGCGTTCCAGTAGCTTATTGGCTTCCTTTTATAAGAATACATCTAGGTATTTATAGTACTCTACTGGTACCTTCGTGGCGGGATTAGTGTGCTTCTTTAGTGCTAAGGCCTTCTTAATATTAGCCATTGTAACAGCGAAGATTGTATATTCTGGTTTCCTAGTAAGTTATGCAAGCGGAGTAGCTCCAATTATATAGATATCTAAGGCGTTAAGCGGGCTTAGATTGTCCTTAGTTTCTTATACAGTTTCCTGTTTAGTTTTAGGTTTAGTATTAGATACGGAGTTAGTGTTAGATTTAGGTTGGAGCTCTTTAAGCATCTTTTTTATGGTAGAATACTAGTTTTTCTGGTACTTTCGTATATTAAGCTACTGCTTGGTTTGGGGCAGTGCAGTAGTTAGGGTTAGTTTGTGTGATTTGGTGTAATTTCTAGGTCCTTAGTGGACATTAGTGGAAATCTTATGTTCATGGAATTCAGTGGAATTTTCGGGTCAGTGGAATTGGGTGGAAATTTTAGGCTGGTGGATCCTGGTAGATTTTCCAGATTTTGGTTTGGGGTCTAAGCTGTAAGTTATAAGGCACTTCTACTTGCAACGGGAGGCGGTAAATAGAAGCTTAAGGTTGTCTTAGTTAATGGTTACCTTATATAGCTTTATTTAGGGTTGTCTAAGGATTACTAGGTAACCTAGGGTAGTAACAAAGAGCTTAACCAATTCTTTATAGTTTAGGTATTAGAGTTTTAGGGCCGCTATATAAGTAATACAGCCTAAGACAGTATATTTGCTATTAAATCTAAATACGTTAATATGCTAGTTAAGGGGTATTAGGGTAAACCTATTGTCTTGCGTAAAGATCTTATTAATAAATCCTATGCCGCTAGCTCCTATGTTAATTAGGACTTGAGTATTAGCTAGTTAACCTTTCTGCTAAAGATAGTAGTTAATGGTTATACTATAATCCTAAGAGTTAGGGTTTGCAATATTTAATATATTTAATGAGATCCTATAATATAGCTGTCCCAGAGAGCGACTTAACTCTAGGATATACCTTTTAGTAGTAATTGGGAAGGGGTTCCTCTAAAACGTTAGTTATAACTTTGTCCTTATAAGTAGTACTTACTAAATATAGGGCTGGAACTAGGTAAAGATTAGGGGTAGTAACTGGACAACCAGTACGGTGAACGGTTGCTAGTATTGGCCGTTTATAGATTGTGTTAGGGCATAGGGACAGAGTAGTATCTTAAAATGTAATCCTTGCTTCTGTATTTAAAGCAAAGGCCTAGTTTAATGTGTTATTCTTATTTAGGGGATCCTAGTAGAGTATATCCTAGGGTCCCTATGTTAATATCTATGGCGTTAGGGTGCTTAGGCTGAGATAATAACTTAGTAGATATTTACGGAGCTGTTGTATTATATTAAGGAGTGGACTTTGGTATTAGGCGTAGTATATTATTATACCGTTTGTTAATAACGTTTGTATAGGCGTTAAGGGCTCCTAGTAGGTCTACACCTATTAGGGAGGTTTTTAGTTTAGGGCTTAGGGATTTAATAAGGCTATTAACTAATGCGGAGTCGTTTCAGCCAGTTTCTTTTATATAACGGTTAAACTTAGAGAAGTATACTAAGAAGCTTTTCTTTTCTTAAGTTATATAATTTATCTTCCTTTAAGCGGTAGCTTAATGGTTTAGGTTACTGTATATAGCTTTAAGAAGCATAACTAGGCTTTATACTAAGTTCGGCTAGAGAGGTTTAATAAGGTTAGCTGCGTCTCCTCCTAGTCAACTTAGGACGTAGTAGAGTTAGTTAGCTTTAGTTGGGTAATAGTTAGCATTACTAGTTAGCTTATTTTTAAGCCGGCTTAAGAATAACTAAAGCTCTTATTATTTGCCAGTAAATACTAGAGGGTCTAGCAGTTTTTCAGATTATTATAACGAAGTAGTTAGTTCTACCGGTGGGATAACTATTGCTAGTTTAGGGCTTGCGTTCCGCGTATTGGCTTTTAGTAATAGTAATTGGTCTTAAGGGCTTAGCGTAGGCGTCTTAAGGGTGCGGATTTCTTCTTAGAGGGCCTTAATTATTTTCTAGTACCGTGCTTCTTATTTGGCTTGCTATTAAGCTATAGTAGCTTAGTTTTATGCAAGGGCGTCTATAAAGGACTTTTATATATCTGCTAATTGTTCCTAGAGTGCGGATATAATGTTAACGGCCATTATAGGGGCTTTAAGGTTGTTCTGCATTTTATATAGGGCGGGGCAGAGTATAGGTTTTAACGCAACATAGTGTTACGGAGTAAGTATAAGTGGTGATAATATATAGCGAAGTAGATATTATTAAGCTATGTATATAAACTATGTAATAAGATTAAGATGTTGCGTAAGGAAAGGAAGTAAGGAAATAGGAAGAAAAGGGTATATATTAATAACTTGGTTGCTTAGTTAACGTATATATACGGCAGAATAGGCTTTAGGTTATAGTCCTAGCAGAACTTGGCAGAATATAGTAGAGAATGGTAAACTGCCGTAGATTGCCGTTACGTAATGGCAAATTGCCTCAGATTGCCGTTATGTGCCTTAACTGACTGAGTTGTTAACGTAGAGGTTGAGATGGTGGAAATAGGTGGAAACAGGTGGACGTGTATAAGGTATTATGGAGGTGTCCCGTGACACCTGGAGAGAAATAGCCTCCGCGCTTAGGTAATAGAGCAGCCTTAAATATAAATAAGGCCTCCAAGGAGACACCTAATTACCCCTCTTAAGCTACCAATTTGGCAACTAGATTAATCTTTATTATATAGGTTATTGGGCTAGTAGCTATAGCTTTAGGAACAAATATTAAGAACTCCTAGATAGCTAATAGTTGCTTAAATATTCACATAAGCAATAATATTAGGAAGTTTATATAGTATAAGGAAATTAAGCCTCTCCAAATCTAGACGGGAGGAGGCTTAATAGAGGCTATTAGCGTTAGATTAGTTAAGCTTATAGTTTCCCAGACTAATTACTTAGCCTATACCATTATATTTACTAACGTATATTATTATCCTAACTTCTTTATAAATATTATCTCGCTTAGTATTCTATAAGGCAACGGCGCCTTCTTTAACAGTCTCTATAATATAATTAACTTTATTAAAGATTGGGCAGAAATAGCCTATATCCCATACATTAACAGACTTAATTTATTTATACTAGTAGACAATCCTGCGGAGGTTCCCTTTATAATAGCTCTAGCTACTATATAATCGCGCCTCTATAAGAAAGGCGTGCTTATTAAAGCTACTATAGAGACTTAGTATAAGAGACTATAACACCTTCTGCCTACCTAGATATGTCTCCTCGCCAAAAGCATAAAGGGGATTATGGTTACTAAGGATAAGCCATTTTACTACGAGGACTGTCACCTTAGAAAGGCTAAAAAGTAAATATTAAGACGCCCTTAACAACGCAGCAATCGCATATTTAAAAAGGTGCATATTAATATAGTTAGGCCTTTAAAACATAAAGGCCTCTATAGTAAGAAGTACTAGGTACTATTTATTAATAACTAAATGCGCTTTAAATGGATCTACTATATATTAAATAGAGGCTCTGCGGCCTCTACCTTAAAGCAGTTTATCTATATGATTAAGGCTTAAGTAGGGATAACAATTGGTTACTTCTAATTAGATAGAGCTGCTAAATGGTTTAGTAAGGACTTAACTAATTTCTTTAAGAACGAAGGTATACTTACTAAGGCTTCTACCCTATACACTGCACACCAGAATGGAATTATAGAGAAGGCTAACTACCTAGTTAAAGAAAGGGTTAAGGTAATGTTAACTAAGACTTAATTGCTACTAAAGCTTTAGCCTAAAGTTACCAAGGTAGCCGTATACGGGCTTAATATATTGCCTATATTAGTTAATAAAGACCAAGCTCCACCCGCTTAAGTAATAGCTCTTACCTTAGGTAACACTAATTCTATAATTATATACGCTAGCTAGAAGATCTATAGCTGTCCCACCTACGTCCTTATTAATAAAAAAGACCCTTAGTGGTAATAAGGTAATAAATTTGTTATAAGAGCTTAGAAAGGACGATTAGTTGGCTATAAAGGCTTATATATATTAAGTCTATCTACTTTATAAGAATAGAGTTGTTTAATTAAGCAGTATTACCTTTAACAAATTAGGAACCTTTCTTACTACACCAATTAGTAAAGAAGAGGGTAGCAACAATAATATTTACTAGGTACTACTTAAGGAACTCCCTACCAAAGATACTATACTAGAGGTCTCTTAGTTACTATAGGAAGGAAGTAAGGCTTTTTGGTTATTATAAGAGGCAGATAAGGTCTCTAGGGCCTTATAGTTAGGGGGTAACTCTTAGTTAGGGGGTGCCTTTAATAATTATAACATTATAACGCAACCCAATTGACCTCCCCTTACTAACAACAAATAGGTAGGCCTTAACTAGCAAGAGCTACCTAATCTAGGAGAATACCTCTACTAGGAAATAACTTCCTTAGGGGATATCTACTAGGAGGATCTAGAGCAGATTCTAGATAAGTACTTAGATAAGGAGGCTAAACCTATAATAAACACTTATACACAATCAAAGCCATAGCTTGACTATAGTATACTTTATAAAATTAGAAGGAAGGAGCTGGCTATAAAATCTACTTACCTTACTCTAGCCTTCGCCTACACGTTCGCAAGTGCTCTATTACAGCCTTAGTGGATAAAAACAACTAAGGGACTACCTCTAGAGCCACACAACTAGAAGAAAGCCATAAATTTAATATTTAAAAGGGAATGGAAGGCTACAGCGGATAAGAAATAAGAGTCTTAAATATTAAATATCTTATTTAAAATTGTTAAACTTCCATCCAGAGCCAAGGCTCTACTTATTAAATAGGTCTTTATATATAAATTTAATAAGAACAATGTCCTATTTAGATAAAAAGCATAGCTAGTATTACGCGGGAATAAGCAGCGCCTAGGAATTAACTATGGCGACATATTTACAGGCGTTATTTAACTAAGTTCATTTAAGCTACTAATGGCCCTAGTTACCACATACAATCTAAAGTATAAGCACTTAGATATAATTACGGCCTTCTTTAATAGGAAGCTTAACCATAAGAACATCTATATTTAGCTACTAGAAGGATACCGTTAGTATCTAAAGAACAGCATTGCCCTTATAGGTCTACTGCTTAAGGCCCTCTACAGTCTTAAGTAGGCGCTACGCCTTTAGTATAAGGAGCTTAAGAGCTTCCTTATTAACCTTAAATATATACCAATTCTAGCTAACCTATGCGTTTTTATTAGCCAGTAAAGCGGCCAAATTATTATTATCTATATTAATAATTTTATCTTAATTAGACGAGATATATAGATAATTAATAATTATTCATTGCTTAACGTCCGATTTGGATCCCTATTAGGCCCACACGGACTACTCTTTATTTACATATGGGGAGAAAACTCTGTTTAAGAAAACCCTATAATCTATCTCCCCGCCTTTTAGGACTCGCCTACTTAGCGCCTATAAATTACCTATGGTGCTCTACTACCTTACTTTTTAACCTCCTTAGGAACCACTGCTGCCGTAACAAGCCTATAGACGCGCTAGTATCGCGAACTTAACTCTATTACTATAGAGTCATTAAGGGGCGCCTAATACTCGCCCCTTTGCCTTCTATTTCTATTTCCTTTATAACCTAGAACTGGTCTAATATATTTTAGCTAACAAGCTACTGGGTAACCGCCTTAAGACCTTTTTATATTAAGAGCAGTGTATTATAGTTCTCTGTGCTAGCTACTAAGAGTATTGCTTCTTAGTTAGTATATAAGGGGCATAACAGTATTACATGTTTTAGTGTCTGTCTTAGCCAGCCATATTTGCATCTTGGGCTACCTACTAGGATACCCACCTAGTAGAGCCAATCTTTTAGTCCTATTATTCCTATTTTTAAGAGTGTTGCTATTATATTTTCTGCCTTTATTAGGCCTTCTTAGAGCCCTTAGGTATTTACCCCCTATAGCGTTAACCATGCTATAGCTTAGGTTCCTCTTGCCTAAGACAGCCTCTATACCTTTAACTCCTATACAACTCTCTAGTATTAGTCTAGCCAGTGTTATATTGCGGTAGATAGTTTCCTAGTACTCTTTTATGCTCTACTTTAGCTCCTTTCTCTCTCTTACTATTATCTTTGCTAGTCTCTTACGCGTCTCCCTTCCTCCTCTATATGGGCCTAGGCCCTAACATAGCACCATTTTTCTTCTACTTTTTCCACCTATTTCTCTAACATATCCTCCCTACTTAGGGTTGTTGGTTTACTCTCCTATAGGGCACCCTAGGGTCCCTCTATAGTTTATTTAAGCGTGTCTTAATATACTTTATAACCTTAGAGTTGCGCTCCTTTTATACCCTTTATATTATAGCAGCCTCAATATATAGTTATAGGGGGGGGATATTTGCTTCCTTCTTAAGCAGTGCTATAGCCGTTTGCTTATATTCGCCTATTATACTCCAGAGGCAGGCTGCTTAGACCTTTTAGAGTGGTTTAAGGAGTAATTTAGGGGGGCCTTTCTTAGTTTCTCCCATAGCCCAAACACTGGATCTATATATTATAGTTAGTTGGACAACTGCTGTATATAGTAGGCGTGACCTCTAAAATCATAGACCCTATATAGAGTTAACAATCCTAAACATTATAATGTACTATACTTGGCCCTTATAGGCCGCTTATAATGTATATACGCTCCACCAGAGCTTACTATCTACCCATACTCCTAATACCCTTAGGCCTTAAACTGGTCGGCCCTTAAAGCCTTAGATATGGATTATATGCTAGAGATCTGTAGATTAGTTGCGTTTTCTTATAAAATAGATTAGCTAGTATTTCTCTAGTAAGAATTGGACTCTATATCGTCTTGCCTGTTCTATATAGGTATTATAGGCTTTCTTTAGTATTTTACAGTTCTCTGTGGCTGTTAGCCCATATATAATTAGGTTTGTATTATTAACAAAGCCTATCCCCTAGGTCGCCCCTTTCTTAAAGGAGTTAAATAGGTTGCTTATAAAGAATAGAAAGAGTATAGGCAAGAGGGGAGATCCTTATAGTATTCCTATTACAACTGTAATAGGGGGGCTCTGGTATCCGCTAAAGACTAGTAATGTTTCTTTCTGGCCTGTAAACCCTTAAATAAATTATATAATTTATACTGGGAAGCCCTTTACCCTAAGGATATATAGGAGGCGCTTATAGGGTACGTTGTTATAGGCACCACTAATATCTAGGCTAAGCATTAATACTATAAAGTCCCTTTACATCACCTATATAGATTTAATAGTGGCGGCAAGTAACGTAAGTGCTAATAGTGTTAAGCGGTTCTTTCTTGCCCTAATTTAACTTTGTGGTAGTAGGGCATGTTCCTTAGCCATATCTGCTATATAGACCGCTATTACCCTTTCTAAGATCTTGCTAAGGGTGTTTTCTAAGATAATAGGGCGGTAACTTTCTAGGATTAAGTAATCTGCTTTGCCTTCTTTTTATAGAATAACCGTTATTATAGATCTTCTAAGTTATAGGTAGTAGCCTATAGCAAAGCATGCTCTAGCTATATCTGCAAGCTAAGGTGCTATAAATGGTCCATAGGTCTTTAAGGCCTTATTTAGTATCCTATCTAGTCCTAGTACTGTATTATTTAAAAGGCGGCTAATAGTTCTGGCCATTTCCTCTATTATTATGTTGTTGTTAACCTATAGGCGAGTCACTAGTATTTTACCCATAATGTTACTAAGGTCTGTTAGAGCTGGTTAGGGGAAGAACCTTTCTATAAGAATCTTTACCTTCTTATTATTATTATTAGTGGCCTATAATTCCCCTGCTCTTTATAGGGGTAGTAAGTATAGATCTTCTACTAAACGCCCTGCCTTTTTCTTTGCCTATTTTATTATAGCCTAAAGGCCCTTATTATGGGGGAGGCTTAAGTTAAAAGTATGCTTATTTATAAACCGTCTCCAGTTATTCCTTGCTTCTTTTTTTAAGGTATTCTTTAACTGGTTTCTTATGTCTTTATATTATCTCTTGTCTTTAGAGTTATGGCTACTTATATATTTCCTTCTTACTTATTATTAGCTGGTAATAAAAACTACGTATTATGCGGACCATGCGTATTACGTATAGGGGCCTAGTTATAAGACCAGGCAGTGCTCTTCCAGCCCATTTTTAATTGCTGCCTAGATCCTTTCTAGTCTTTAGTTAATTTCCTTAGGGTTAGCTAACAAGCCTCGCTTATTTAGTATTGGGTAGATTTCTTCTAGGTATTAAAGTTATTGTTTAACTATATTAAGGAAACTGTCTGTCTTAAGCTTCCTTATTGCGTATCTTTTACTATTTAGTTACGCCTTAATATCTAGATCTAGCTGTATTTAGATAGGGATATAGTCTAAGGCAAGTGCGTATTCTTCTTTAGGGTTGCACCTTTTAAGTCTTTAGTATAGGCCTTTGTCTATAAACGTAAGATTAATTATACTTCTGGTGGTGCCTTATTGCTATAATTGCTCTTAGGGGGGTAGCTAGTTTAAGGCCCCAGATGTCTATAGCTCTTAGTAGGCACTCTACCTATTATTTAGCAGCAATATAGATGCCCTCCTACTGCAGGTAGTAGAGGTTTATGTCTCCTAATAGGATAGACTCTATACCTTTAGTTTTTAGTAAGCTTATTACTAATATAATATTCTCTATTTATGGGACCCCTTCAACCCTAGGGTTATATATATTAATAATTTGTACCAGTCCCCTATATGTCTAGATTGTTATAACTATAATATCTAGGTTAACTACCTGCTATAATTATAAGGATAGGCTAATAGCCTTACTAATTATAAAGCACACGTGTATAGCTGCTTTTAGTTTATATAGGAGCTAGAATCCTTAGGGGCAGTATGTTAATTGTGTGTAGGTATTATAATATAGCTCTTATATAGTAAGGATATAGTATTTCTCTAAGTCTAGACTGTCTAATAGGGGCCTTATAAGACAGTGGTTTGTATTGCTGCAGTTATACTATATAATAGATAGGTGGCGGACCCCTGGTAGGGGTCCTTTATCTCTCCTTTAATTCTCGCTTCTTCTATTTCTACTTTCTTTAGGATTTTTAAAACTTCTGTCTCTTATATCTACACCCTAATTACTACTTATTTTATATAAAGCTTTCTATTCCTATATCTTGTATACGTACTAGCGCTTTTATATCTAAATCTATTATTATCTCTGGTTCTTCCCCTAATCTTACTAGTTGGCTATATACCCTTTATAGGTTGGCTGTGAATGTTATATTTACTGCGTTAAGTCTAATTCTTAATTATCCTGGTTTTAAGCTTACTATAGCTGTCTATAAGGGTCTTCCTACAGGGCGTCCTCTCCCTTATATCCCCTATAACCCTTATATTCCTATTTAGTCTAGTAATATCGCGCAGCGTCACTTCTAGCCTATTAAGGCTTGGGATAGCTAGCCTAGCCCCCTAGTATTAAAGGTAGGAAACGCTATAAAGGCATCTACGTCCCCCTAGCTTATTACCTATTATTTCTATTTATATAACCTAGTATGCAGTTATTTCCGCAGCTGTTAAGCCCTTGCCTTCTATCTTCTATATTTAATACAGTCTTCTCTCTCCTACGCCTTATATATGCTTTAGTAGCAGTTTATACATTTTATTTAGTCTTGATTTAAGTAGTGTCTTATATTATAGAGGCCTGCACAATAGCCGCAGCACACCTATACTACGTATATAGATTAGGTATATCCCCATTATACATAGCAATAGCATTATTTAAGGTATAGTCTATAGTTATAGAGCCTTATGTTATATATAAGGTTATTTATAATTATTCCTTTTTAGATAAGGAGTTTTTGCATTCCTAGTGTAAGTATACTAACAATAAGGGAGCCATGCATTTAACTAGTGTCTCCCTAGTAAGTCTCTGGCGACCCTTATATCCTCTTATTACTCTTATTATATACTTAGTTTGCATTTTCCTGTTAAAGCCATTAGATTTAGGTAATCTTAAGTCCTAGTATAAGGCGTTCTATTTATTTTACTATTTCCTATATAATTGCTATATTGTCTACCTAGCGTCCCTTTTCTACCCTAAGGCTTATAGGAACCACTAGGACTTTAACTAAGTAATCCTTACAGAGTACTTTTATGCTAATACGTTCTCCTAGCCTATCCCCTACCCTTATAGCTTATTCCTTTACCTATTAGTCCTTTAGGGTAACTCTAATGTCTCCACTCCTAAGGTGTTAGACTATAATAGCGTTATAGATCTCTTTATAAATCTTTATAAGGACTTCTGTTTCTAATTGTCCCTTAAGCACCTCTACTTTTTCTATATTTGGTTATATTATAATTATATACCTAGTTATTGTCTTAAGGGGGGTGGGTTCCTTATACTATAGAAGCATAGCTATAGCAGCCTAGGTGCGGTTTGCCGGCAAAAGGGGGTTCTATTTATTTTTAATTTTGCTTAGCTATTAAAGGATTTAATTAAGGGTTTGCTAAAGGGGCGCCTAAGGTTTACTAGACTAGCGGAGCCATTCTAATAGCTACGTTAGTTTATTATGGCTAACAGTTACTCCCCTATAATCCTAGATACTAGACGCGTCTAATAGGCTTTATATTTTATTAGATGCCTTCTTAATAGAGGTATTTCCGCTTTATGGTATAGTATTCGCCTATCTTTATTATAGAGGGCCGTTGCTAGGCGTGGTTCTGGCGGTTACGCGCAAGTGTAAACCGCCGTCATTTAACGTGTGACTCCCCTGCGATGCATATATCTTAGGGAGATTCTCTGGGTGTTTTTTAGGGTTCTTTTGGTTGGTTTTGGTCTTTTTGGGCCAGGTGCAGCAAGAGCTCCTTTGGATCTCTATATAGATAATTAAACTGCTTAAAGAAGCACTTAGGAATAAGTATAAAGTAAGAGATTTAGGCCCAATTGCATACTACTTAGGCATTTAAATTATCAGGAACCGTTAAGCGTGATTAATTTAACTAGTATAGGACGCCTATATTAGGAAAATCCTATATACATTCCATATAGAAGATTTCGCACTAGCCTCTACACTAATTTACCCCTTTGCGGTAGACTTTAAGCTATATAAGCTTAAGAATTAAGCTCCGCCAGAGCTAGTAAAACGGTATTAATTACTAATAGGCTCTCTACTCTATCTATACAATTAAACTTAGCCTAATATAGTTTAGGCTATAGGGAAGCTCTATTAGTTCCTATATAACCCTACCGAACTATATACAGAAGCTGCGATATAGATACTCGCCTACTATACAAGAACGATTAACTTGGGTATAAATTTTAGCTTACCCTAAGGGCAGCAGCCACCTCCAAAGGCCTTCGCCAAGACGTTAGCTATATACCATACTAACCCTAATTGCAATAGGGAGTATAGCGGAAGCGTACTAGGTAATATACCTAACCTATAACTACACGGCTATAGCAATACAGTATTCGCCAATTTAGTTAACAGGAAATTAACTTCTAGCTATATCTATAAGCTAGCAGGTGGCCTAGTTTCACACAAGTTAAGTAAGCAGTTAATACTTATAACCCTAACTATAGAGGCTAAGTATATAGCGATGATATATATGGCTAAGAAAGCCTTATAGCTCTATTAATTACTTACTAATTTAGGCTATACCGGAAAGGATCTACTACTAATATATTTATATGGCGACAATTAACCAGCTATCAGCCTTACTAAAAACAACGACTACCACGCGCGCACTAAGCACTTTAAGCTATACTGGCACTATATTTATAACAAGGTTTAAAGCGGCGTAATCTACCCACAGTACGTTCCTATAGGCGATATGGTAGCTAATGGTCTTACAAAGCCACTGTTAATAGCTTAGTTTAGGAACTTTATTAAGCAGCTAGGCCTTGTCTAATACGATATAGATACTAAACCTAAATAGGAAATCGTACATAGGCCAGCAAATCCTTAGAGGGCACGCCATTTAATAATTCTAACCAATGCTAATGACTTTTAAAGGGGGGATATGAACGACGTAGAGAGCTTGTAATGGATGGTTAACTACAGCTTAGGGAGAGGTTAAATAGGACCTATAGTACACTTGGAGGATTACAAGGTGTTTCTTTTATATATTAACAAGTTTAACACTAATTTAGGAAGGATCTGCTTCTGTTTTTAGTGGAGCACTAGGGGGTATAACAATGGCTCTGGAAGAGTCCTCTAACGTAGTCAATTACCTAGTTAACCAAATTACCAAGTTGGCCACTTAAAAATCCCACCAAAAATAAAAAAAATTGCAACTTTATAACGCAATAACGCTTAAATAATAAATTCTAAAAGTGCATAATTAGACTTTTTGTAAGGGGACTTTATAAATAGGGGGCTATAAGGACACGATTGTAGAATAGGATAGATTGGTAAGAGAGACGAATCCTTAAGAAGGTAAGGCCTTAGGGATCGTGGAGACTATATACTACGGGCATATACCTCTGGCACATAACCAGCGACTATCTAAGGGGCGTTTAGAGGTTGTCCTAAGGGCAACCCAAGGTGTCCGCAATAATATCCCTTACATTACCCCCCCCCCTTCTTGCAGTCGGCCCCTAATCGCCATTACCTTATAGTAAGAAGATTATAAGGGCTCATCCCAGAAAAGGTTTGGAGAGATATTAGGGAGATATTAGTATGCCGCTATATATTATCTATCTATCTAACTCCTACTTTAAACTCCTGAAAACCTTAATAAGAAAAAAACATAACTGGAGAAAAGACGTAAAGATTGCCAGGAGACCCCTTAAAAGCCTACTGGAAACGTGCTGGTGACTACCTAGGCTAACCTAAAGATTTTTATACAACTCTACTTTTAAGCCTTTATACTAGTCTACAATTAATTATAAATATTATAGGCAATTTAGTGTTCCTAATATGGTTCTATAAAACCTTTTAGTATAGAATTTAATATATAGAGCCTTGGCTTGCCGTCATTTTTAACTTTTAAGATATTAATCTATAATTCTTTCTTATTGGTTCTGTGCTATATATTTGGCGTAGCTCTACTACCTAGTAAATAGAAGGGACACTTCGCAATAGCGCCTCTAGCTATTATACAATTATTAAGAACATTTATAATATTATTCTTTTAATACCGTAGTATCATTTGGTATAATTTAACCTATATACGTCTTTAATTAACATCTTAATTACCTTCCCCGGCCGTGTAATTGGTTTTTCTTATAAGGAAGTAATGGCCAAATACTATATACGCGTGTTTCCTTCCTTCTGAATTGCGCTATTGTAACAGAGTTATATTAGCAAGGTTGTGGCTATATACCGGAAGGGTATTAAAAGGTGAAATATAGAGATACTTTGCTTATTAAGCTTGGTCCTTTTCCTTAATACCTTACTTCCTATTATTAACCTTTGTCTAATTTTAGACGTATCTTTAATATATTATTAAAATTTTCTTCTTTTCTATTATTAATTTAATATACCTCTTTATTCTCCTACTAACTGCTCTTCTAATCCAATTCCACAGTATATTCTGGCTCTACCGCTATATATAGAACCCCAACCTCTACTAACCTACAACTAGTGCTAGTCCTGCCTAAATGACTTTATATACACGTCCTTAAAAAACTAGAAATCTAATAAGAAGATTTTAGATGCTTATAATAAGATCTACTGTATAAGGTCTAACACCTTTAGTCCTTATAATTAATGCATGCGTACTAAGAGCGGCAGTTACATTAAGGTAAGCTTTCCCATCCTTAATAGGTTTCTATTGCTAACTTTAGGCTTTAATATAGCCTGGGCCTAAGTAGCAATAATCCTTTAATATTTTTAACTACTATATCGCCTAAGCTCTCTCTTATTTTAGCGCCAATGCTAAACAGATAGGTTAAATTTAAGACTATGCCACAGCTATCTACACCGCCTATAATTCCCAATAAGCTAGCTAGCAACGCCTAATAAGGGAGCAAGGTTAGTATACTAAGAATAGGGTAAAGGATGGAGGTAATAAGAAGAAGGTTATTATCTACTACAAAAAGGAGTTCGCGCATACACGTCAAGTTTTAAAAGAGCATAATATAATACGGTATTAGGTAGGTTACCCTTCGGGCACCTAGTGGATAGGTAACTAACAATTGCTGTAGTAAGGTCTTAGTGGTTCTGGTCTTTACCAGCTAGCCAATATCTCTATTCATTCTAAGCTTAAGTGTGTCTTTATTAACTATAAGCTTACGCCTTAAGAACTTTATTGGTACTAGTTTGGGCCTAATATTAGTATTAAGCGTTTAAGGATCTCTGCTCCATCTATACCTTATCAGCCTGCCCCTATTTTTATGCCTACCTATACTCCTACTAAGGGATCTAGATCTAGATCTCATTCATGTTAGCCATTACTTAGTGGGCCAATAGATACTAATCCTACACCTAGGGGTAAGGCATAGTAGCTTTTAATTTAGGTATTTGGGATTAATTCTTGTACATAGTGGCAATTAAAAAGGCCTTATAAGGCATTCAGAAAGGCATAGAAACACTATTCCTAATATAGACTAATAAATAGGAATGCACTTCTAGCAAAATACCCTATCAATTCTATACTATATATGTAAAAAGGCTGAGGACCTATCCTGCCTTAGGCCATAGCCCTAATTAATCCTTATGGTTTCTGGAGCCTGTCTGTTCTATATCTAATTTAACCTATTTCTTGCTCTTTACGCAAGTCTTCTTTATAGGCTGCAATAACACTATAGTGTTAGAGCGCTTTCTACGCTTTGTAGATTGCAGACCTTAGTCCTAATATTCTTTTAGAATATCTTTATAATAATTAAGGTAATCCTCTAGTTCCTATATAGAGTCCTTAACAGGCCAGCCTAGCTATTTAACTTTATATTAAAGCTTGTTCTTAATAGACTTATAACATAGTATAGCTTTAACCTTATACCACTCGCCCACTACTTTAGGGTGTTTAATTAGGCCTAGACAGAAGTTCTTTTCTAGTAGTAGTCTATACTATAGCTCTAGTAGATTTATATAAAATACTAGATATATATAGGCTATAGATAGGGGTAACTAGAGACGGTAGGCTAGCTTACTAATTTATTCCTTAACTTAGAAGGGACCTAGGTATCTTGCATTAAGCTTCTTTAATAGTTAGCGGGTTTTAATATTTATTAAATATAATAGAACCTTGTCACCTACTCCAAAATACTTGTCCTGGTATTTACGGTTATACTAGAGTCTCTGCTGCTCTTAGGCATCTTATAGGCTCTGCTTTACATACTTCTATTACTTCCCCTATTCCTAGAGGTACCCTTATACTCTCTAGTAGATATCCTTAAACTTCCCAGTGGGATCCTATAATTAATTATACAGCCTTAGCTAGTAATTGCTAGGTACGCCATTAAACCTAAATAGTCAGACGCCATAGGCAATCTAAATTGGTGTATACTTATGCAATATATGTTGCTTTAAATTATAAGTATACTCTGTATACGGAAGTAGCTCACACTAATTATCTTACTGATAGTTCAAATATATCCATAAGTAAGACTCTAGTTCCTAGTTCTGGCGTTCTATTTACCCGTCCGTTTATAGATAGAAAGCTATACTATAATAGTGGTCTATCTTTAAATAAAAGCATAGATCCAACCAGTACTGGCTTATAAAGACGCTGCCTCTATTAATAATAATAGAGTGCGGCTAATCTACTTTAAGAAAGCATTTCTCCTTAATTAGGCTTATAAGCGCTTATACATTAATTATCTTATTAATAGGAAGGTATTAGACGTACTTTAAAAACCTATTAATAAGTACCAGGACTAAATTGTATGTTCGCCCTTACTCATCCTTAGATAACAGAAGATCCGTAATAAAATCCATAGCGTAATATTGCTATAACTCACTGGCAGGGGGAATAGATTTAAGTAAACCCCACGGCTTATGCCTTTAGATTTTATATACTTAACACTTCTTATAGTAGCTAATATACTTCTTTACTTCCTGCTTAAGCTTTAGCTAATAGTATTTACGTTAAAGTAATTCCACTATCTTAGCTTGACCATAGTGGCCGCCCAGAGGATTATTATAATTCTTTATAAGAATCTTCTATTATAGATTTGCTTTTTATAGCACCTAACCCTTGCCATATCTATATAGTAGGCCCATTGGGTCCATTTCCTAATAGTGGCGCCTATTAGCTTCCTTTCTATTACATTTCTGGTCTACTTCCGCATTAAAGATAGCATAGAAGGCGTCCCTTTATTGCACCTTACGGATAAAATCCGTTAACCTTTTAGATGGTTCCTAGGTAAAAGCTATTTTATCTTATACTGCTCTAAGTATACAACTAAATAGTACTATAGATTTTGCAACTCTCTGGTATGCATATATTAGGAAGGCCGCTATAAGGTTAAAGTCCTTTAGTCTTTATAGGGCTCTGGGTTCCAATTACTCTATAGCTCCACTTTTAGTTTAAGGGGATAGCTTAGTAATTAGAGGTGATATATTATTAGGTTCCAAGAGTGTATTAGGGACATCCTATCCAGGTATATTTAGACCCTTATTGGTAACGGACCAGGTACCAGCTAGAATGTTAGTAGAAGCTAATGGGGTTTGCACCACCTAAGACTTGGTGCTTAAAGCTATAGGTGCTTAAGTATCCTACACCTAGAGCTTATTCTATAATATAGGGAGTAAGATATCTATTATCTGCTTTCCTTCTTCTATTTTAAAGCCTTTAGTATAGTCTAGCCGTCATAACGGTCTATTAGTAGGGTTGTTTCCCCCTAGCTTATATTTAATCTTAAAGTTAAATTATACAAGCTCCTTTACCTATCTAGCTTATTAAGGTATAAGCTCCTTTATAGTTATAAAGTAGCGTAGATTATAATAATCTAAGAGTATATAGGTGGTATGGCTTACGTGGTTGAGGTAGTGTTGCTACTATTTAAAGCAGTTAACTATAGCTAGTAATTCCTTATTGTGGGTGTAATACCTAACTTTAGGTCCCTGGAATTTTCTGCTATAGAATACTACTAGTCTCTAGTAAAGCTGGGTAGCGTCTAAATGCCTATTAGGTTGCAATAGGATACCAATAAGGGTAAAGTTTAATACATTAGTAACTATTATTAGTAGCTAATCTGGGTTAAAATGCCGTAGTAGTGGAGCTTTTATAAACTTTACACGTAGTTCCTAAAAGGCTTTCTATACCTTTCTGGGCCATATCTATAGTTTATACTATTTAGTTAGTCCCTTCTTAGTTTTCTTCCTTCCCACCTTTAAGCTTTTTGCTCCCTAGGTTAGGTCTTAAAAAGCTTTAATAATGTAGTTAGACAGGTGTTGGGCAACATCTAAGTAGTTATAGATAAAGCGCCTATAGAAATTAGCAAAGCCTAAGAACACTTAAACATCCTAGTAGCTCTCTAGCTCTAGCCACTCTTAGATTATCTACACCCGTACTAGGTCCATAACTACGCCTATAGGCGTTATAATATAACCCAGAAACTTAACTTGCTTGGTGTTAAAGATATACTTTAACGCCTTAGTATAGAGGCCCCAATTATCTAAACGTTCTAGCACTTTATAGATATATTGCTCATGCTAATCCTGATCTTCTAAGTAAATTAGAATATTATCTAAATAGACAACACATGTGCGGTTAACTAGTCCCCCTAAGGCTCTGTAAATATATAATTGGAATATTATAGGGGTATTGGCTAGCCCAAAGGGCATTACTAGATACTTAAAGTGGCCGTATTAGGTCTTAAAAGCGGTCTTCTACTTATCCCCTTTTTTAATACGGAGCCTATAATAGGCGTCTTATAGATCCAGCTTTATAAAGATCTTCGCCCTAGACAGTTAATCTAGCATTTTACTAACCAGTAGTAGTAGGTAACGGTTCTTAATTGTAATCTTATTAAGACCGCGATAGTCTACACATAGCCTTATAGTTTTATCTAGTTTTGGGACAAAGAGGATTGGCGTGCCTACTAGTAACTTACTAGGCTATATCTATCCCTTTTCTAGTAAGCTGTTAAGGTACTCCTATAGGATCTTAAGCTCTTTATAAGAGAGGTTATAGATAGGAAGGTTTAGCAGTTATTTGCCTTCTTTTAGATTAATTATATAATTATATTCTAAGTTCCACTAAAGGACTTTTGCTCGCCTGCCTAAAAATACCCTTAGTAAGTCCCTTAGGCCTACTAGGATATTTAACAAATTGGGGTCGTGTTTATCCTCCGCGTTATTATTAGGTAGGTCCTAAAGGTCCCTTAGAATACTCACAGGCAGTGTCGCGCGCTATAGTAGCTGTTTATATATAGTTGCTACTATATATTAAATAGTTTTATGCAGTAGCTAATAGAGGGTAGGGAACTCTTTAATATAGTGTTTAAGGTATTATAGCATACTCTCTACGTATTGCTTAAGCCAGAGTAACCCATAGTAGTGGAAGTATCTTATAAGATCTTTAAGATTGCCACCTCCCTATAGTATCTCTATAACCTATCTAGCAGTTCCCCATAGGGTATCTGTTATAGAAGGGCTATCGCCTATACTAGGCTCTATACCTATCTTACTATAAAACAGGGGTTGGATTTAATACTCCTTTAGGTATAGAGTGTATACTATTTCTCCTAGAGCTATATCCTCTAGGATGTCTTTTAAGCTTATTAGTAAAATACACCCTTTTAATTCTTTATCATTCTACCATTTAAAGGCTCCTGTCTTAAAGTGTATTTTAGGATTTACTTCTACAAGCTAAGGATATCTAAGAATAAGGTTATAGCCTACAAAGTTAGCCGCCTAGAAGGGTTGCGGGCTAACTACCTTAGTGCGGTTATATATATTGGCCACTAACACTATAAGCTCATGGGCACCATATAGTTTAATCCAATACTTATCTAGAAACCCTATGGTAGGTTTCTACTACCTTAGTAATAGGATAAGCTTATGCTCTTTTACCAAATTATATTATATAAGATTAATTTCAGCGCCGCTATTATATAGTGCTTAGAACTAATATACCTTGCCTATAGGGAGTACTATTTCTAGCTTAATAGTAATATAGAGAGTCTTTTCTTTTATATCTTGCCCTAGTTATAGCTAGGAGAGGTCCGCAACTAGGGCTTTTTTTTTTTTAGATTATTAGTGCGGTTATTGCCCTGCTTATTTTTCCAATTAGGTTTACCTCCAGAGATGTTTTCTCTTAACTTTTTAGAGTGTTTCCGTAAGGGTGCTAGATAGGTATTAGGTTGGCCCTGGAAGTCTTTCCTATTACTTAAGGTCCCTAACTTTAACCATTTTAGATTTCTCTTTAAGAACGGCTTCTTTAAAGCTTAAGTCTGCCCTATATTACTTCCAGAGTGCCCACGCTTTTAGTTACCCCCCAGCTTCTTACCAGAAAAGGTCTAGTTCCTTACCATATCCTTAGCATTCAGAACCGCTCGTTTAAAATCCGTATATGTGGTAATCCGCAATAGGGCTCCTACACGCTTTATTTTATTATAAATTACTAGCTTAATTCTAACCCAGATAAATCCAATCTTCTTCTTCTTATAGATACTACCGTCCTTATTTTTAAAGGGCTTAAAATCTATTAGTTAAGCATAAGTTTCTATAAAGTTTATAAACTGGCGGAAATTGTGGTGGTTAAGCCGTATCCCATTCCAGAATAGTTCTGCATTATTATATTATATAATATACGGATCTTAAGTCTATTTCTTTAGAAAGGTTTGTAACTATAGCTATATAGTAATTTACTCTTTATTAAGCTAATTTAGTGCAATCTGGTTTAGGGATTAATCTTTAATCTTACTAATAATCCATTAAGTACGCTCTTTGGTATTGTCTTGTATTATTAGCATTTTAAAGAAGTTATCTATTTTATAAACCCAATTGTCTAACTATTAGGCATTAGGTCTATGGCGGAGTTCTAGACTACTAGAGGCCTTAGCTAGTTAGTCTATATCCTTTTTCTATTTGCTATATAGATACCTCTCTAAGTCTTCTATACCTCTTTAGGTAGGTACTAAGTAGCCCCTAAGAGGCCCTTAACCTTAGCTAGGTTATAAAAGATTTTATTTAGCCTAAATTAAGCTCTGCCAAATCTAGACCTACCCCTAGCGGTTTCTAATATATTTATTAGTAGCTCCTTCCTATATAGCTTCTAAGAGCCTTATAGCAGCTTCCCAATATCCTCCTTAGAGAAAATTGGTGTGGGGCTCTTAACTTTCTAACCTTAGACTTAGGGAAGCTCCAGCTATAGAGGTAGTGTTAGTACTAGTAGCTAATACAGGTTTCCCTGCAAGGCTTAAGTCTTAAGTTAGTAGTTAGGTTAGATTACCTAAAGGGGTAGGCCTACTTAGCTTATAAGTAGTCTATATATCACCACTATGCTAATTATAGGCTAATAGTCTTCTAGGATGGTTCCAGTTGGGTCCCTAGTTAGGTATATTAGTATATTCCTCTAGCATTTCTAATTTAGGGGAAGATCTTAAAGTTGCTTCTGGCGCTTAATCTTCTAATTAGTCTAAGTGGGGCTAGAGGGGTTCTAGCTACTTTCTAGCAGTATTATAACCGTTATAGAGGGTGTCTGCGTTTTCCTTAGCGTTGCCAGTAACTGTAGGTATGCGAAAGTCTTTAAGCTCTTAGTGCATCTAGGTATTAGGGCTTATTTAGCTGTCTTACCTAGAGGTTTATATTATCGCAATCTCTTACTATTAGAGGGACCTTCCTGCCTTAGCGCAACGGCTTTCTATAAGGTATTCGTGGAGTTTCTATTTAGGTTATCACGAGATTTTAAGGGAGGATAGTAGATATAAATAAAAGATATAAACAAACAATCTAGTCCTTAAAGCCAGCTGCCCTTTTAAAATGGAGTAGGAAGGATTTAAATATAAAAGGACTTTATAGACAGGGGGCTATAAGGACACAATTATGGAACAGGATAGATTGGTAAGAGAGACGAATCCTTAAGGAGGTAAGGCCTTAGGGATTGTGGAGACTATATACTACGGGCACGTACCTCTGGTACGTAACCGGCGACTATCTAAGGGGCGTCCAGAGGTTGTCCTAAGGGCAACCCGAGGTGTCCGCAATAATATCCCTTACACTTTTCTATATATTCTAAAACTTCTCTTTAAATTTAAAAGTAATTGGATTTTTAATTCCTAAAGATCTAGTAAACTAGGGTAGATTTAAAATCTAAAACTAAATATCTTAAGAAAAACTGTTTTAATTAACTTAATATATAAGTAGTAGTCTTAGAATATATAGAAAAGTCTAATTATATACTTTTAGAATTTATTATTTAAGCGTTATTGCGTTATAGAGTTGCGATTTTCTTAATTTTTAGTGGGATTTTCAAGTGGCCAACTTGGTGATTCGGTTAACTAGGTGATTGACTACGTTATACGGGTTTCCTGCTTATATAAGCAGACTTCTTTTGTTCCGCTTTTGGTCGGTCTCTGTAGCAGACACTTCGGTTTCCGTACGATATAGGCCTATATTAAGGCCTATATTCCTTGTAGTTAGATTCTATAGATTTATTCATTTATTCCAATATCATTTAGTTCATCAGCGTGTAGAGGTGCGAGAGGAGTTCAAATGTGGGGGCGGGGTAGGTAGCACAACACGAAGCGAAGCGCTACGTCATGATAGCTGGATATCTGACTATTGAACCCTCAAACACCAGGTCGAAAGTCTTATCTGGTTATTATTCTCTCGAGGCAGATAGTTTTGCTTCAGTCGTGCCGCAAAATCGCAATCCTTTTCCCGTTTGTGGTTCTGATCTACCTGAGCTGCAAGAGCTTCAGGTGTCTTTAGCGTCGGCGGCGGCCAAATAAAGTAATAATACCTGGCACTCTGTGCCATTGCCATGCTTATGATACTTTTATTAGCTAATCTTGCTGCTACCAAAGGTTGATATAATTACGAGCAAAACTGAGGGGACGAGCACGATAAGCGGCAGGATCATCAAGAGGAAGAAAAGGATTAACCTGGAGAGAAAGAAGTCCGTGGCTCCGTTCGTTATCCGTGGCTCTGTTCGTTATCCGTGGCTCTGTTCGCTGTCCGTTGGGTTAGCCTTGTTGATCACGGACATTGGTAATCAGACACGGGTAACATGAACGGTCAGCCCTCTCTGCTAGTATGCTAGCAGAATAATACAGCCTAACTATTTTGCAAAGGTTCGCTTATTTTGATAACATACTAGCAGGGAGGGCCGTCTTACCCGTTCATGTTACCCCCTTGTATTTGCTGACATACTTCTTGGTGCGCCAAGCGGTATTTTAAGCTTCGGACAGGCAGCCCTCGCTGCACCCTGCTCCATCAACCGTAAACCGTCCTTTGGGGGCGCAATCGCTCCCTTTTTGCCTGATAGCCGCATTTTCACATGGTTTATTCTTTTTTTTAGGTCCATCAAATGCAACTTGTACTCGGATTTTCATCCCAGCTGTCACGTTGCATTCATCGTTACTCAAGGATGAGCAAGCGATGCTCTCGAGGATGACCCGACTCTGCCAATCTCGGGCTGTCAGACTTCATCTATATAACCCCCATCTAAGAGAACGAGGATGGATGCTCACCTCACGGGATAGCGTCTAATCTTTTCGTTGCTTTTATGCGTGACATAGCTGGAACAACCTACACGTTGTACTACTTGCTCCTTTCCTTGCAACCAAATCCAGCGTCATGGCAAAGGTCCACAACATCACTGTGCCATATGTCACAGTCTCAGACTTCGATTGGTCATTCGCGCGGACCGGGCCACTTCCATGGAATCAGACTGTCTGGTATGCGTTCTTCGTTCCAAAAGTGTAAATCCTCAAACAACCTGCTAAAAGCGTCCTTGCCAGGTCGCTGATTGCCGTCTTCACTGCCTTGCCTCTCTGGACGACCATAGAGCTCACCGTCTGCGTCTTCTACACCTTCCGGCGCTACTCAGGTCTCTACTTCTGGAGTGTTCTTTGCACGACCTGGGGAGTGACCATACACGCCATCGGGTTCGTATTAAAGTTCTGCGTCCCTTCATGCAACTGGATTTTCAGCACCGTCCTAGCGGAAATTGGATGGGTAGGAATGGTATCTGGCTTCAGTATCGTGCTGTACTCGCGCTTGCACCTTGTAGTGCGGAGTCAGCGCACGTTACAGCTCGTTCTGGCTACAATTGTTGTCGACGCATTTCTCTTCCACGTTCCCACCATCGTGTTCCAATTCGGCACATCGGACAAGCATACACATAAGAAATTCCTCCCGTACATGAACGTCATGGAGCGCGTGCAGATTGTCAGCTTCTCCGTGCAGGAGATCATCATCAGTGCCATTTATATCTATGCGACAATGCAGATGCTCAGAGGGAGCTTTAACCGCAGGATGCGTACGACCATGGCGTGGCTCATCCTCATCCAAATCATTGTTATACTCTGTGATGTCGTGGTGATCGCATTGGATTACGCACAGTACTTCACGCTCAAGGCCGTCATCCACTCCTTCGTATACGCCTTCAAGCTCCAACTCGAGTTTGTCATCCTCAATGAGTTCCGCGACGGTATCGCTAAGGGCGGGCTTGCGCCTCGGGGGCTCGACGCTCTGCAGCTTAGCTCGGGTGGCACAAACTCTCTTGGCTCGCCTAGCCCATCGAGGAAGCCGGCAGGCAAGAGGTGGTGGAAATCGCAGTCTGCTGAAACTGCGCCAGCTGAAAGAATGAGAGCCGACAGTGGTGGCGATTCCTACAGCCAGAATTCTCTTCCTAGCTTTGCTCACATAAGTACGAAGGAAACGCCGAGTCAGAGTTTCTCGACACCCGTAACCACGGCAGGAGGACTACCGCACGGCCTGGGTGCTCACGAAAAGAAGCGGGATGCTACGGATGATATTGAGAGACAGTATCTCGGAAATTGGGATTAGTTGGACTTCTGGCTGGGCTAGTGATTGAGGCTTCTTCTTGTTTATGACTAGAGCGCGGAAGACCTCTATAGGTTGGTCTGGGGATTTTGTTTACATATTTTCTATTTCAATAAAGTCCACTGGCGATTCTTTCCGGGAAGGGATTAAAAGCACCTACTATTCCTTGAAATGCGTAGGAATCTTATGACCTCCAATATCACAATTGCCAGCCACCACCATTACAATAAGCCCAATCGCAAACGCTAGAACTAAATCCTCCTACTCATCGACCACCGTCTTCAAAATAGGATCGCTGTATGCGAGAATGTATATATCGTCGCCATTTGAGACCAGTAATACTTCATCTAAGCAGATAAGCACCGAATGAGACTCAGTTTACGGTGCGGAATCCCCTCGTAGGAGTAGATTGAAGCGTTATAATTTAGCCAAACGCTTTATATTGTTACCTTATTCATAAATCTTCATAAGCAGTAGCGATCATAATCAAGCAAACCTAGCTGTGTACCATTGATTCTCAAGTACCTATAATTATAGTGTACAGTGCATTTAATCTAAGGAGATCTAAATCATTGCACTTTATTTAGAGGTGGTGCTTCATATGGAGGCTAGTACTATAATTAGGGCTTTATCCGCTTGGCTTCCAAAAAATACGGGTGATTTGCGGCTAGGATTTCAATCCTCCCGTATTAATGCCTCACATGATTTTACAAGGATCTCCTTCCCCTCTCTAATAACAACGTACCACGACGCCTTACAACACATCTTGCGCCATGCCTTGATACGTATTCCCTATGTTCCCATTTCCATGGCTAGAAAAGCTTCCCTACGGATATCTATCACATATCGGGGAGGCTGATTTGGCGCGGTTACGACCCGGGTTAATACGAGGTTAGGGCCACCCCTGCTGATAACGCGCCCGAACCCCGCATGAGGTCGCGCAGCGACCGCCCCCAAGTACTT
>Ga0307507_10001447_pt1 | contig 53186 bp, 32 predicted proteins | sample 7_EM_MG_FD_207223 | JGI IMG/M metagenome (GOLD analysis project Ga0307507, IMG submission 207223) | Populus trichocarpa ectomycorrhiza microbial communities from riparian zone in the Pacific Northwest, United States - 7_EM | ecosystem: Host-associated > Plants > Roots > Unclassified | place... | reverse complement strand
GTATGGCTTTTACTAGTAAAATAGGTGCTTGAGTAGTGTCTTGGCTACCTCACCGCCCAAGTTTCCGCATGATTTGGAAAAGATTCGCACAGTAAAGTTACTGCCAAGAGTTACTCTCCGGATCCTGTCCGGTTAGATTGTGCCGCGAGCAAGATGACTCCAGTGATGAAGGAATCTTAGAAGGTATTAGTGAAAGGAAGGAAATAGAGAACACTGCGGGATTTTGGGGTCTTTGTTGGGCCGATATGCAAAATCGCCCTTGCAGAGTGAGGACAATTCACCCCACCATCCAGAGACTTGGTTTCTCTTGAGGGATTTAGAGGAGACCGACTTGTTCGGGAGATCAATTTGAAAAGCAGGATTTTCTTTCACCTTTTTCTTTTCATTCATTTTTTTAATCGTCTTCTGGCACGATATGTCTACCTTAGCGGATGATTTCACAAGTCGAATATTCGACCTTCAAAAGGTTAGCTTCAGGACCTATACACATGGTTGCGCACTTCAGACATCCCTAGTTGCGACCGAGTCGAAGTCTCGCTCACAGGGTTGCAAATCAATCAACGAGGTTTCAATATTGAATTGAATTGATTGCCAAGACTCAATCAATTCAACCAACTGAGAGTTCGCCGGCTTGGCAACCCAATCAATCTGGAGGCCCTAATTGAATTGAATTGGTTAATAAATATTGAAGCTTTATATATAGATATATTACTAGAGTTGACAAGTCATGATGCTCTAGTCTCCCTAGCTAAAAGAAGTTTACCCAAGTATCACCCGTTGTTTACACCGACACATCACCACCATGGCTTCTAACGCGTCAGATAATGGCCATACAACGATTGGCTTGCACAAGCAGGTTACCCTAAGGACGTTCAATGTACTAATCCGATTGCATATTAGCAAGTTAGGGTAAAAGGGACTCTATCCACAACTCGCTCGCATAGCTCTCAATTTAATAACTATTCTACCAGTGCCATCAGACCCTGAACGCATATTTAGCCTCATGGACTTGCCCCTTACTGCTAACCGCGCACGACTACAATCTAATATAATTGAAGCTTTAATGGCGGTAGGATTATGGGATAAGGAAGGCGTAATTAATATGGTAGATGAGCAGCTGAAGCGGCCATAGAAGGAAGGAAATGTATAAATGCGGCAGGAAGGTAAGTCAACACCATGCCAAGACTTATGCTAGGCATATACTGAGAGCCGGGCGACAGGAAGGACGGTAGGAAACGATGTGAGCGTTGCCAGGTAGGTCCTCCTGCATCAACACCATGCCAAGACTCGCGATAGCTGCTGACTCCTACACCAGTTAAATTCAGTTGAAATGGTTGCCAAGATCTCAATATTGAGCCAACCAATTCAACCAACTGAGCTCTCTGCTTACAAAGCTTTCAATTCAACCAATTCAAGGCCTCAGTTGAGTTGAGTTGATTGATTTGCAACCCTGCTCGCTCATGGCTACTCAGCTGAGACTTAAAAATGTTCAGCAACCTCCACACTTAATCCTAGACGTGAGCCGGGTTTCTTAAGCGTCCTCAGCGCTAGATGCAGCCTAATCAAAAGCAAGTGCGCCCTGTGATACCAAAAAAACATGGCTGATGAGACTGATATACCATAGGACCATAATAGCCTATCCAGCCGCGTAGGCATTATCAAGCGAGCCATCTACACATCCCAATGCTCTCATTCCAAATGCAAACCCAAACTTAACTCAGCCATCCTATACCACCAACTCGACCCTCTTTCCAATTCGGTGCCGATAGCGTAGGCTTCGGCCCAGTCCTCGCATGCTCCAACCCCGCCTCCTCATCCCACTTCCCACCACCACTACCATTGCCATTACCCCCCGAAACCAAAACCTCCCCTTCCTCCCCCTTGCCCTCTGACTTACTCTTTTCATCGCTCTCCTCCCCACCAACCCCGTCCCTCCCCCGTCCCTCACACCCGTCCCTCCCCGTCCTCCCCCTCCGCATATACCTCGCCAAACTTTCACACAGCCTATCCAGCACAAACTCCGGCTCGCTCTGCCTCGCCATCATCGGACTATCCTTCCCAATCCAGTCCCACTCCACGAGCCCCTCCTCCTCCTCTTCAACCACCACCTCAGGCCCACTCTTCCGCGTGAACCGGATCAGCCGCGTGAACTCGACCCACTCCTCATAGGAATACCGCTTCGTAGCCTCGAGCTTCAGGTCGGTAGCGACACGGCGGATCTCCAGCGCCAGCCGGCGTGAGAGCTCCGCGTCATCGGGCACGCGGCCCGCGGCGTCCGCTTCGGCCTCTGCGGCCAGGGTGTCGATATTGCGCGGGCCGGCATCCTCCGCGTCCTCCTCGTCGGTGTCGTTGGCGGGGTTGTCAGGCGACTCAGGGTCCGGCCCCGTGGGGAAGCCACGCTTGAGGCGGCGCTTGGCGGCGCGGGCGGCGAGGCGGGCCTGCAGCCAGTCGAGCAGCCAGGGGTGGCGGTCGAGGTAGTTGCGCCAGACGCCCTCTTTGGGCAGGATGGTGAAGTCGGCGAGGGTGAAAGTGCCGCGCTTGAAGTTGGAGATGATAGTGTCGCCCATGTCGGAGATGAGGATGGTCATGGTGGGCACGGCGACGAGGGACCACACGACGAAGAAGCAGCGGCCCGCGTTGGATTTCGGGGATAGATCGCCGTAGCCGACTGTCAGGAGGGACACGTAGCAGAAGTAAAGCGCTTGGAAGTAGGTCATATGTTGAGGTCCTTTTTCGGTTTGCCAGAATACGACGGCGCCGACGCACCAGAGAATGCTGAAGGAGGTGAGGGAGATGAAGAGGGCCCACCATCGCTTGAATTGCGAGGTGGAGCGTTGGATGGCGCGCATGGCTTCGAAGCGGTCTTTTTCTTCGCGGAGGAGGATGAGTTTGGGTTTGCGGCTGCGAGAGGCCGGGTTCAGAGATGTGACTTTGCGGAGCTGATGGCCCACTGTGCTTCGAATGGGATGCGGTCGTATGGGAGCACTTATAGGACGGGCAACTGAGAAACGTGAAAGCAGCCCTCCTTGCCGACGGCGTAGGTCGACTGAGTTCCGCACTGTTCGGTCGATGGTTCGTGATCGTACGTGTTCGACGTGTTTTTGCACAATGTTTTCTTCGCCGAGTTGGGCCATGAACTTCTGTAAACTGGAAATGACGAGACCCAACATGATGATGCCGCCGACTGAGTAAGGGAACACCAAGCCCCGGCCAAGATCATTCGTAGGATATAGGTCGCCAAAACCAACGGTGAGAATTGTGACATCGCAGAAATACAGCTATGAGGTATTAGTCGTCTAATCCCTTTTTGGCTTCAGGGCCGACCCACAGCATCAACAAAAGCCCAACCTGACTGCCCGTGATCGGTCTCTATCCGAGAAAACAGCCCTCCTCCACCAGCTAACCAGATGAAAAACAGCATAGTTTGGAGAATCAAAGTTCGCTGAGCGTCAGTCAACGTAAAAGTGTCCGGGTAATGACCCAAGAAATATCCAAGCATGTTGACCATTAAAATCATAGAGCAAACAAGATACAAACAAGCCGCTATAATGGCATACCAAAAACCTTGGGTGTAGGTTTCGTAGGGTCGAACCGGAGGAGCATATATATGCATACAAGCAGTGATGCCAATGAGCTGTCTTCATGTCAGCAGACGCAAATCTAAGAACATGTGGCTTGGCAGAGTTTTGTGAGCCATTGGGTTTTGAGGGTGCCGCTCTAAATGTGATTGACGAAGCTGACAAGATGTAAATTATCATGAGCCTTCAAGGATCCCGAAGCCTTGACTTCAGCAGGCGAGGTCGTGAAATCAACAAGTTCATAGGATGATAAAGTCTGGAATTAAGAATGAATGCACTTACAAGACCGGTGGCGACATACCACAAGAAAATAGTCATGGGCAACGCAATGATGTATCGTACGCGCTGAGTGAAATTCATTAAAAGGAAGAAATTGCCGACGAAGCCAAGAGTGAGAGAGGCAACGTTAAGCCAATAGCACCTATGATTTGTCAGAACAAGTTTACCTTGATAATAAAAACTTAAGGGAGCGTTATTAGAAAGTCTCAGAGAAGGCAGCGTAATACTTGAATTCCGGGATGGTATGGATAGTATGATCTTACCATCGTGGGTCACGAAAAGGTACTCCATCAAAATCATCAACGAATTGCCCATCGATATATACGGTCTCTCTCCAATATGTAACAAGTGCGGCAATGGAGAGGACATTTGCGAGTGGGCCGAGTGTAGCTGCAAGAAGCCTATATCAAAACTCAGCTTAGATCTAACTGCTTGAGAAATTAGAGGACTGAAACTGACGGTGTAGCTGTGGATGCAAACCACCAATCACTTGATAAGCACAGACGTCAGCCACCTACGCAATGAATGTACAAAAGGTAGAATAGACTTGATAGTGACACTCCGTTCCATGAAGCATTGGGAACGTTTGGCTACTTACTACTTTTGCCCATCGCCTAGGGTCTTTCTCTTTAGATGCCACCATTTCTTAGGCGGAGGATGCGCTAGGGAAAACTCTAAGTTGGTAGAGTCGCCATTTTTGAGGTTATTGCTCGATGTGCCCGTCCCGGAGGTCTGCAGCTTCTCCGGGGGCAAGATCGGGGAAGAGGTTGGGCTGGTCGGCATGCTAGTGCAATCGCAAAATCATATCCTCAGGGAGCAGTGGATAAGAAATAAAGCGTGGGTAGACAAATATATACTAGTCTTCAAATAGATACAAGGCCGGACGGAAGTAGGCAAGCGGTGAAGAAAATTCGGGTCAGGAAATGTCGGTGGCCTAGAACCCAAGGAAAGTGAATACGATCGAGGATGATAAGGTGTCGCAGCTGTGGGAGAGCTATGGGTCCCCGTTGATAGGCGGGCATGGTGGGCAGGCAGGGTGGGCACGGTAGGCAGGGCGCACATGGCGAGAAGCAAAAAAGCAACCTTCGATGAGGTTGCGCACACCTCGCTGGCGCACAGACCAGGCGGAGGGCGAATCGCCTTTCAAAGCGGCTCGCGAAATCTGGGGAAACGCGTCCAAGCCCCACAACCTCTCATACCACCCATGTGCCGACTTGGCTTCGCCTTAGTGTGCTTCTGGAAGATTCGTAGCATCCACGTAAGGCTGATTGAGAAACTCCACAAATCCAAATGTCCAAATGTCTAATATCTAAATGTCTAAATATCTGAATATCAGAATGTTGGTGATAATCATACACCCCTAAATAATACACATATACCCCTACCTAAACAGGCTTAGATTATTCCCGTTCAGTTTAGCGCGTCATTATTCTCACTACTATTCTTACTGCTATAATACGACCTACCTACTTCTAAGTTAGTTAATTGGATTGTGCAGAGGCCTAAAAGGCACTACGCGAGCTAATTTAGGTGCTGCTACCTTAACTTAACGCCTGTAAACTTCCTTAGTAGGTATAGCTAGCGCCTATACCTACGCCCGCATCTAGCGTATGCGGTTTTTACTTAAATGCCAATAGCTCGCGACAAGTAGAGGCATTAACGCGGCTTATATTTTATAGAATTAGCTATAAAACTAAATTTACGCAATTTTTAAACCTAGAGTAAAGGATCTAGGCTTATTTCAGAGAGCTATATATATATTAATTAAGGGGTGTATGCGTATTAATTAGGGGGTGTATGCGTATTAATTAGGGGGTGTATGCGTATTATTTAGGGGTGTATGATTATTATCGACCTATCTGAACATTTGAATATCCAAATAACAGCTGCGTCTTCCTATCCGGATCGCCCCCGGCATTTCTCGGCCTAGTCCAACCGCTCAGTCATATTGCAGGAATGTTTCGGCCCCTCCACACATATTGCGGGTGAAGATCAAAGCCATATCACGGCCTCTTTGGCAACTCTTACTAAGCGCCATTGAGTCCTCGCAGGACATTGTTCCGGTATTTCGAATATTGCGTTTGTAGTATTACAGTTTCTATATACAAACTTATTTCGCGAGTTTCTTCTAATTCTTACTGCGCCTTGAGCTTTTCTGTCAGCTCCGGCACTTTCTCAAATAAATCCCCTACCAAACCAACATCTGCAACCTGGAATATTGGCGCATCTGGGTCCTTGTTAATGGCAGCAATAACTTTGCTGTCCTTCATTCCCGCCAAGTGTTGAATGGCTCCCGAAATACCTGCACACAGGTAGAGTTGAGGTGCTACGTTCTTCCCCGTCTGTCCAACTTGAAGGCTGTTGTCCGCGAACCCACTGTCGACCGCCGCCCTGGAAGCGCCAATTGCAGCTCCCAAGGCATCGGCTAACGGAGGCATTAATCTGTCAAATTCTTCCTTTGACTTCAGACCTCGTCCACCTGACACAACCTTGCTTGCTGTGGCAAGGTCTGGCCGATCTGATTTGGCGAGATCTTCGGATATCCACTCTGTGGGGCACTCGGCCTTTGGATCCACTCCTTCCACTACTTCTGCTGAGCCTCCCTCTTGTTCACCCGCTGGGAAGGCCGCTCCTCGGACGGTAATTACTTTGATGCTATCGGTCGATTGCACGGTTAGGATGGCGTTACCAGCGTAGATGGGTCTCACAAAGGCTGGAGTTCCAAGTCAGTACGCATGCGAAGGTAGAGAGACGATAAAATAATGCTCACTGTCTTCACTCTTAATGTCCGTAATATCTGAAATCTGCTGCGAATCCAGCATTGCTGCCACGCGCGGCATAAGATTCTTTCCAAACGCAGAATGGCCTGTGAGCACATGTGTGTAGTCTCCCTTCTTGATGTTTTCCACTAACAATGGAGCGAAGTTCTCTGGCAGACCCTGGTTCGGCAAAGATCAATCATGAATTCAAGATGAGATGGCAGATCGAGAACTTCTCTGGCGTACTTTATTATAAGCCCCATTTTCCACGTATATGACTTTATCTATACCCTTCACTTTGGCTGCCTCATCCGCCACTGCCTTTACCCCACTCCCCGCAATGAAACCAGTCACGGAGCCTCCGAGCTTCTGTGCGGCCGTCACTGCAGCCAATGACGAAATATTGAGTTTCCCTTCTCTTTGTTCTAGCAGTGCTAGTGTTGATAGTAATCGGGCGAGCACAGAGTGTTGTGGGAGGACGGTAGGTTGCGAAAGTCTTAGCTGCATTCGAGCTTGGCGGAGGGCGGAATTCCCTGCGGCTGAGAGCATGTTGTGACGCGGAAACAGGAATTATAGAAGTAAGGAAAAGAAATAAGCAGATGAGAAGGAAAGGAATTGGTGGTAGGAATAGAGGAAATGATGGGAATAGAGAATTGTGAGAATGAAGAATGATGAACCTCGGCTTGCTTCGCCGTGAAGAGCCGCATGCCAAGCTTATTCTCACGTGACTCGGGTTATTCTTGATCGGGCCAGCGCTGGGGGATATTCGCGAAAGTTGACGCGCCCAGCTCAACCAACATCGAATAGTAGAGGCTTGACCCTTCATTCGTTGCCTCCATCTAATACAATCACCCTAACTCCCCTCCTCTACTCTCTGCGATTATACTACCCCCGCCAGCGTCAGGTCGCAATCCTTCCCTTAATCGCCCTCTCGCGCGCCTGTTGGCAGTCGCATTCACCCTTTGAACTTCGCACTATCATGGCCGACGACTCACTCGCAGCAACTACCGCTCAAGGCACTCACGATAACTTTACAGGAGAGGAAGGTGGTGCTGACGCGCACGCGGACGCCCCAGAAGTGCAAATTGAACAAGGTACGCTTCGCTCTACTCTTCACTCTGCTTTACGTCCTGTGCGATCTGCTATGCCTTGACCCGCCTTCCATACCTATGACCCTTTTGCTCGTTTCCTTGTGGATTCAGCCCCCATGGATTCACCGTCCGCCAATGTCACTGCTTGTCCGAACTCTGAACTTTGGAGTATAGACACGTCAATGTTTGAAGATCAAGAGCAAACTTCCCTGTCCGTGAAGGACTCTTCGCGCGAGCCGTCCGCTACCACACCAGCCGTTGTATTAGACAACCTTCTCGATGCACCAGATGGACCACGACCGGAGAACGACGATGCGGATGCGCAAGAGGATGAGGAAATGACCGGAGTGGAGGAGCCAGCGAAGAAAGAGAGCCCCGAGAAAGAAGCTGGCGAAGTGGCCGATGGAGTAACGGATGGCCAGACGAAAACCGCGATAGAGACATCGGCGCGTTCGCATCTCATTGCACAGACACACGCCATCATCCTACCAAGCTATAGTACTTGGTTCGACATGCATAAAATACACAATCTGGAGAGGAAGGCGCTCCCAGAGTTCTTTAACAGTCGGAACCGGAGCAAGACGCCAGCTGTGTATACGGACTACAGAGATTTCATGGTCAACACTTATCGATTGAACCCAGCCGAATATTTGACTGTTACGGCGTGTAGGCGCAATCTTGCTGGCGATGTGTGCGCCATCATGCGCGTACATGCATTCTTAGAGCAATGGGGATTAATAAACTACCAAGTAAGTGGCTCAAAAACATCTCACAGATCGTAGTAGTTTATACTCTTTCAGGTCGATCCTGACACGAGACCCTCCAATATCGGACCACCATTCACAGGCCACTTCCGGATCACAGCGGATACTCCACGAGGATTACAGGCACATCAACCAGCACCTGGGTCAACTACCACAGCAGGGAAGCTTTTCACAGCCACTGAAAGATTAGCCAGCGCCGCACCTCCCTCAAAGTCAGACCTGAACCTGGAAATCCGACGCAACATCTACGAATCCAACGGCAAGGAAGCTACCCCAATAGAATCCAAGGATAAATCTGCGAACGGCGAAAGCGCTGCTAACGGCGCATCCACATCCGCTGACACTAAGACCCTTGAGGAAGCGCTCAAAGAACCCGGTAAACAATTCCACTGCTACTCCTGTGGCATCGACTGCACGCGCGTGCGCTACCACAATGCCAAATCCGCCCCCAACTCTACTCAGGGCAAGACGGCCGCGATGGTCAAATACGACCTCTGCCCGAACTGCTTCCTCGAAGGCCGCTTCCCCTCCTCCAGCAAAGCCGCCGAATACACCAAGATCGAGAACGAGAAGTACTCAGCGCTGCCAGACCGCGACGCGCCATGGACAGACGCCGAAACGCTGCTGCTTCTCGAGGGGCTGGAGCTCTTCGACGAGGACTGGAACAGCGTCTCCGACCACGTCGGCACGCGCACGCGGGAGGAATGCGTACTGAAATTCCTGCAGCTCGAGATCGAAGACAAGTACCTTGAGGCGGACGCCGGGCAGCACCCGGGCGTAGACTCCGCCGCGGCGTCGCTGGGCTACCTCAGCAGCGGCCGTGTGCCCTTCGCGCAGGCCGACAACCCAGTCATGAGCGTCATGGGCTTCCTGGCGACCCTCGCCGAGCCCAGCGTCACGGCCGCAGCGGCGGGCAAGAGCGTCGACGAGCTGCGCCGCACGCTGCTCGAGAAACTCGAGAAGGCGCCCACGGCCGCCGAGGCCAGCAAGGGCAAGGAAAAGGCCGCCTCCGAAATCAAGAACGAAGACGCCATGGACGTCGACCCCAACACCGCCACCACCACCATCAGCTCCCCGCAACCCACCTCGGCCAACATGGTCGCCACGACCACTTCCGCTTCCGCTTCCCCGTCAAACCAAGGCAACCCCCTCGCCACGATCCCGCTCGCCCTCTCCGCCGCCCGCGCCTCCGCCCTCGCCTCGCACGAGGAGCGCCATATCACACGCCTCGTCTCCGGCGCCGTGAATCTGCAGCTCCAAAAACTCTCGCTCAAACTCACCCAGTTCAACGAGCTCGAGACCCTCCTCTCGGCCGAGCGCCGCGATCTCGAGCGCCGCCGGCAGCAGCTGTTCCTGGATCGGCTAGCGTTCCAGAAACGGGTGCGTGGGCTGGAGGATGCGGCGAGGAGGGTTGGAGCGGAGGTCGGGGTTGGAGGGGGGATGGGGGTTGAGGAGGCGGTTAGGGTGCTTGAGGAGGCGGTGAGGGGGTTTGGGGTGGGCAAGGGGGAGGAGAAGATGGGGGTTAAGAGAGTGGGCGGGGAGGGAGCAGAGGCAGGGCCGGTGGAGGGGGAGGCGGAGGGGTTTGGACGGTTGGAGATTTAGGGGGTGAGGCAGGTTGAGAGGCGGAGAGTGGAGGGTGGAGGATGGAGGCTAGAGTGTGGGCTTTAGTCTCTGGTCTCTGGTCGTCTGTCTATCGCCTGATCCTCAAGTCTCCCCGAACGATGATAGTGTAAGGTGTGAGGTGTGGGGGTGTGGATGGTGGAGATGATCACCTTTCCCTCTTGGATATCAGGCGTGTTTTTTTTAAGGTGTGCCCAAGGGCGCAGTCATCGGGGTTCCGGGGTTCTCGGCTCATGGAATTATCGTCGTTCTCTCTTTCCCCGTCTTCCTCCCCATATTTCCCCTTTTTACTTGTTGCGCGGCCCGATGCAGAGCGAAACTGTCCGAGCCCGTGGTTGCTGTATACTAGTTTGTGCTGGAAGGGTGGAGGAGACATGGCTGCATGGCTTTTTTTACGATTTAGACTAGATAGATGTAAGGAAAATGGATTCTTTTTAGCTGTGTCATGTCCGAGTGCTGGTGCTTGGCTGCGCCCGGGTGTGATATCGCGTCGGGTATTGCGGCTGTTGTTTGGTGCGTATCCTGGAGGCGGGAACTAGCATGCGGTGGCATGGGGGCGTGTTAGGTGATGCAAAGACTGCCTAGGCTGGGATTACGCTTCTTGGGAGGTTGCATTTTTTGGTGTAAGACCAAGGGGGTAGGGTTGGATTCTTGGATAGCATGGCAGAGGCATCCTTGAGCCAAGGATGATAGCGGAGGTGCTGAACCGTTGTGAATGTTGAAATCATCGTCGATCGGCATCCCAAGATTTTATTATCGGTGAAGTGAAAGTAAGCTTTATAGTTATGCTGATCAATTGGTGGGTTTGACAAGGGATGGAATGAGGGAACGTTCATGTGAAAGCGTCCGGGATATCCGAGAGGGCAGACATGGGAGCGCAATAGTACTGTAATACTAGCATCAGCGGGTCGATATTTGCAGATAAGGGTTGCTCTTTTACCTTAGCTCCTTGCGCTGCCCTTGAAAAACTTAAGATCATGTAAGGATACCATAAATTATTATTTATTTGCGTTTGTCAGGTTACCGCTGTAGACATCTACGTAATGAGAGAAAGTTATTGGACAAGGAAAATAAGGCGATTTCCGCCCGAATGCAAGTCCGTCTGTGTGTACAGCGAAAGAACCTCCCATTATCGAGCCAGGCGAAAATTAAACAACAGATCCAACCCCGGTTCTGGCGCTAATGGTCTGACTAATCCGCCCTTCGGAAATGAATTATAGTATGGATTCCAAAACACCTCTCAACCACTGCACCACACATGAGATCACATGTTCGTCTGCTTCGTTTTCGTCCGTAAAACCGTTGGAATGAGCAGCCTGAGGTAAGACCTCCTGAAATAATTCCTTGAACATTTCTGGTACTTCATCATCTGTATCTTCAGAAACAAGTTGACGCAGGGAGCTCTTTTGGGAACCATATCCTTCCAATAATGAGGCCAGCACATCTCCATTAATGTGGTAAGCTGTGGACTGCCCATAACCTCTTGGGTCTGGTTCTGGATCCACATCTCTACGGGTTATGCAGCCTTTCTCCCCCTTCTCTTCACGGAAATCGGGTTTAGGCTTAAGGCTTTCTTTAGCATGTAGTAAGTTTTCAAGGAATTTGAGGAAGCGCCATGCCGGCTCGTCTAGAATACTGAAGGCGAAGAGGGTACCATCGGTTGCGGTACCAATGATGTCGTCTATAAGGACACCGGGAACAGATCGGCTAGAAGCTAGTTTAGAAGACATAGATGTTTTGCCGTTTGTAAAATGAGAATGACTACTACGTCCAGTTGTTGATGTATTGGTAGAAGGTGGGTTGTTGCTACGCCAGGGTGGTCTGATAGTGCCGCGGCGGAGACGGGTCACAGAACGTGGAAGAGACGCTTCGAAGACAGTTGGAGCAGCAGATCGAAGTGTACGATTAACAGGTTGGACGAGGCCAGTTAGGGAAGAGCATTTATCGGATATGAGAACCAACGTGCGGTATTTAGGGGTAGTACTTTTTGAGGTTGATTTCGGTGAGGAAACTTCTTGATTTGGCTTTTTACTAGCCTGGCCTTCGGCAAAAGGAATTGGAACAATAAGGTGATGAAGAGAAGCCCTGGATCTACCATCGCTAAACAGGGTATCCAAAAAAGGGTGTCCAGATGTTGTAGTTTTCAACTCAAAAGCGAGCACCGAGTCCTGAGAGGTTGACACGTAAATCAAAGGAGGAGAAGTTGTGATTTGAATGCCAGCTGAGGTTAATTTCTGCTTGCAGAGCGGAACTAATCTAGTGCTTAAAAGTATTAGTGATCATCTGCTGCACAATCCTGAAGATGGTATGAGGCTCACTTTTTTTCCTCCACGGAGAATTCGTCAATATGGAGAGAATCACCAGACGTAAAGATTAGGCGATTTTCCTTGTATGTGGATATTGCGTATACAGGTCGGTCCAAGTTCCTGATTTTGGCTGGGTAGAATGATACTTTCCCATTTCCCTCAACATGCGTCCGAAGGAACAGCATGCGACCTTTCTGGCTATCTCCGTCAGGATATCCTGTTCCTACTACGAGGAATCCGTACTTTTTACCCGTCCCATCGTCGTATGTCCAATCCAGAAGAGCGTATGCCCTCTCGTGAGGCCACAACACGCATTCACCTGCGATAAATTTGCCGTGAATGTTCCCTTCAACAGGCCTCTCGTGTTCATCTTCGGCTTGGCCCAGACCTCCAGAATATTTCTCCTCAAGACGAAGTAGTTGGACCACGGATCGGACAGTGCGACATCCCATTCTGCTGCGCGCCTTTGGGGTTCTTTCCTTTATTTTTGTTGTTGCAACAACCATCATGCGTAAACGTTCTGAATACATAAGCCTATATGGGGTGTATCTCAGATTGAGCCGACGTGGTACTGATTTGATCTCATCATCAAGCTGCGCAACGAGGAGTTTGGATCCAGAAATGGCTATGAGATAGCTAGCTAATTCGCTGCTACTATATCCCTCAGACGGAATGAGAACGAATGCGGAAATGGCCGACTGTTGATATCCGGGTTGATTACGATCAGTAAACCATACGCTATCTATTTGAAGATCTGAAGCTCGGTCTCCAGGGAAATTTAAGCGACATAAGTCCGAGCCGCATATAACAAATGCGGTTGATCTTTCAATATCACTTTGTATAACTCGAGCGGATGTATTTCCCATGTTGGTGACATTTTTGAAGCTAAGCGAAATTACTATAATCTTATTTAGATTTGGGCCGTACAGCAAAAAGTACATTAAAAAGGTGTGAACCTACAGGGTTCGAGTGTCTCTTCGCCTCGGCTGCGTAAATCAAAGCTGTAGAGGCTGCCGTCACGCATGCCACAGACAAGCACGTGTGCGTCATCTGTGGACTTGGAAGTGAGTAGAGCTACGTTCTCGCACACAATAGGAGAGCCTCGAAGAGCGTCATCATCTACCCGCTCTTCTATCACTAGCGTGAGGCCATGCCCATCTATCCGAAAAAGGAGCAAGAAGGCATTTGTGGTTCCGACGAATGCATGCGGTATTCCGTCTATGTCGACAATAGATAGACACGTTGGGTCGGCTGGCAAAGAATGAGTGGCCTTATGTTCGAGTGAAGCCTTGCCTTCAGGGTTGACAATTTGCCCAAGCTCAAGTCGGGTCTCGGTATCATGTCGAATAGCCGTGACGACAAGAGGAAACTGGGAATGTACTGCTGCTGCAAGAGCGGTTGTGTCGGGCGGAAATTCGACAGTATCATCGCGGAGTAATACACCATCAGCACCTGAAGAATTGAGTAGGTATATGGCTTTCTGGGTGACCTGGACAGCCCAGTATGACCCAATGGAGCCGGCGGCAAGTGTTTCTTCGCCGAGTTGAATGCCGCACTGTTCGCCAAAATCATCAGTGATTTCCAAAGATGGAATGGAGAGATGAAATAAATAGCTGCCCAATGGAAAAGACAGTAGAAAAAAAGTGCCGTCATGAGCGGCGTCGTAAAGAGTCCACATTGCTGTGACGCCAGAGAAATCCGGGCTGTCGATTGCTGCGCCAACCAGTGCATTGAGTCCCCATCTAAGCTCAGAAACCGCACCGTATGGAGACCGTCCAGTGGTAGCAAATAACGCTTCTCGCTGTCTGTCATAACCTGTTTGGACGCCTGGCAGCCTGGAGACCATCGTGTCGGTGATGGGTGCCCAGTTTGGTAGTGATTCAAGATACTCGAGCTCCATAGTTTCTGCACGTGAACGCTTGCGGGGGTCGTTCTCCCACGCGCCGATCTTGATGAGTTCCCCGTAGCTCATGTTCCCTGCGGCAATCAAGACGTCTGGGTTTCGAAGTGAAAAGAAATTGCGCCCAACGTCAAGACTCGCAAATGCAGAGTCTACCGTACACTCAAACTGTCCCGCACTCGTGACTGTCGCATGGGTTTCGGGATTAACTTGAACATAGTGAACAATACCATCTTCTCTGACGATGTAGAAATTCTCATCCAGTTTGCCCTGAGCTTCCCAGTTACGGGCCATTCTCGCCCAATGGGTCCAAAGAGGCTTCCTTTTTGAACTACCTGGGTACCGCGGATACTCCTCGTTGATAGGAACTGGATCTCTTTTAGCGGTCCCTGAAAGAATATCTTGATATAGTGAAATGCACTGTCGGGCCACTAATAAGAAACCGGGAGACTGCTGAAGTGGAATAATAAATAGGGGGGTTCTTTCTTCTATAATCACGTGTTAGTAATGCTATAGTATGCGCGGGTGGCTATCATTGAGAAAGCTGGATGGTTTCTACTCTCCGATGCTTCACAAGAAATATCTTTCTCTCCGTTGAGACATCGAGACGTGAGCCAGGTGATGAATACCCACCTTTCTCTAACGGCTGTCTCGCTCTTATCGCGACCGACCCTAGACCCTTAGATGAATCCCAGTCATAACACGACATCCTTGTCCGTCCTCCCTTGGAAAAAACAATCAAGAGTATGACATGGTGGTCATCGCTCAGTGCTGAAGAAAGAAACTCTATTTTCAGAATGACGCCATCAACCTTGTAAGCTCGCTCTTCGATGATAGGATCACGCAGTTGGAATGCACTTTCTTCTCTCCAAGTGGCCATACTCTTGGTGGAATACAGAAGGAAGGTTCGTTCGCAGGCAGCAACCGCAATGGCCCGAGACTTAGGGTCGACGGCTAGGTGTTTGCCGGGCTGCTCAAGAAATGAAGTTCCGGCAGGTAGCGGTACGGTGCATTGAGAAAATGTGACCTTCCCAGTCTGGTGTTGCTCAGCAAACAAGAACATCATAGCTCTGGACTCGAGTGTGAGCACAAGAACCTGTGGAGGAATGATGTCTGGAGAATCGAGATCCATTGCAGTGTCCGTTTCTTCCACCTTGATTCGCGAGTCCAGCATGGGCTTCCGAGGTTCTCCAAACACTCGAGCAGCCCTGATACGACAACCGAAGTCGGCTTTAGTAGCCACATGGTTGAGGTGGCCATCTGCTCGAACTTCTTTGATATGAACAAAATCCTCACCGATAAAGACGACGTCATTCTTGCTCTTATCTCGAACTCTGGCAGGGATGATCCAGTCAATCATGGGACTCCGCAGTACAGTTCGCGATAGGAGTCCCAACACCACCTTCTCTTCTGGCATATTAATTTCTGGCTCTTTCTTTTTTGCTTCGGACTGTTGGCGATTTCTCGCTAGAATTTGATGAATGTCAACACTTCTCGTAGTCCACTCCCCATTAACGAGGACATCAGTCTGAATAGACATGCTGAAAATATCTGCAAGGCTTTCAGGAAAGCTGTCGACCAGCTAGAGGTCAAGAAAGGTCAAATGAAGCACTTGAGAGCGACTCTTGAGTTGTTGTGTTACAATGCGGAGTTTTCTGCTCGTGCCCTCTAGTGAGCGAGCTGAAGGGGAAGGGAAATCAAACGAGAACTAGGCGCCTGCTCTTGGTCTGATTGGGGCAAAATTCTGCGAGGCCCCGGTTATGAAACCGAATCTGACACAGAAAATTACGATTTTAGTTGAGAAAGAAGCAGAGATGATATGCTAGGAGAGGCGCTGGGAGGCAAGCTGGCAGTCTTAATGCTAGAACGGCGGAGGCCTGGAAGCCTGGATGCTTGATGTGACGGGTTGTGGGAGTTCTTGCGACATTGTGGTGACTACGGCTCCAGCCTTGCTCAGGGCGGCGGCAAGTGCGGCGGAGCGAAATGCAGTTTGGCGGAGGGACAGGGGATCAGATCAGTGTGGTCTGCAGACCTCAAGAGGTCCTATTAAGCCTCTCGCGCCAGCGGTCTCGACGACGGCATTAAGAGTGCTACATGCAGCTGTCTTGAACGGTAGGCGGTCTGCAGCAAATCACGGCTGGCGGCGATCAGATCGTACACGTACGAGTTGGGAGGTGATCGTGTGAGATAATGTAGCGGTAGAAGAGAGATATGACCTTCGACTGCGAGGGCAACAGACTCCCGGTTCGAGGCGTTTGCCCAAGTACTCGACGGTGCAACGGTGCAGGCGGTATTGGGTATTACCAGCATCTGACACCGCAATTGTAACATGACAACCTTCTCACGCAAGCCATCTCTAACGCGGTCGGGCAATGGGCATCCATGCAGAGCTGCTCAGAGGCCCGCGAAGTGCCTATCAGCTTAGATGCCGGGGCAGCCTCCGAGTGGCGCCGGGCCGGGCTGTTTAGAGCCATGACAGCCACAATCGCGCGCTTGTGCGCTCCCCTTTCCTAGCGCCTCAGGCGAACGACGTGGAACGCCGTGGGAGCAACAACACGTCCACGAAGCTCCCAAGCGAACAACGAAGGCCCCAAGCCCATCGATCTCCCTCTCATGCCCGTGCCCGTACCCAGCTCCAGCTCCCGCTCGCATGGATTGCCTCGCGAGACTAAATTCTTGCTCGACGATGGAGTAGAAGCCTCATGGATCGTTCGCAGAGCTCTCCAGAAACCCCCCACCCTGCAGCTGATGGCACTGGCGACGAGAAGTCCACAGCTGCATCTCCTTCGCCACCATTGTCAGCCGCCGCAGCGAGCAAGGTGACGCAAATCGTACAGGCATGCAGGAACGACGACCTAGACGCTCTTATTGCCCTTGCAACCAGCAGCAATGGACTTGTGGAAGACAAGTTGCGGCGTACAGCTTGTACGGCAGCTAGCACATAACCTCAATTACCGTATACTAACTCACCATCATCTGCAGGGCCAATTTTATTAGGATCAAGCAATGCTTCATTGGGTACTAAGGTTCCCTGGACCTCTCTGCCTCCTCATCGGGACGAGGAGCAAGTCAAGCTCGACGTCAACCGGTCCTTTGTCTATTATCCGAATAGTAAAGCCATTCGCCCTTCCCACGAATTCTCCGCGGCTAATAGCATGCTCTGCAGATGAGTCCGATAAGCAGCTCGAATGGCGGAAGCAAGAGCTCTCAGATGTCATCACTGAAGTTCTCAGAAGATACCCAGCTTTGTGCTACTTTCAAGGCTATCATGATATTGTGCAGGTCATACTTCTCGTGTTGGGATCAGATCAAGCTCCATCAACGGTGACACGTCTTTCACTCCTGCGAATACGCGATTTCATGCTACCATCTCTAGATGCTGCGATTTCACATCTCCACCTCCTGCCTGCAATCCTGGACACTGTGGATCCAACTGTGCGCAGGCATCTTTCACAGACTCAGCCCTTCTTCGCCTTGGCAGCAACCTTGACACTTTATGCGCATGATATACAGGAGTATGGTGATATTGCACGGCTGTTCGACTTCTTCCTTGCCAGAGAAGCAGTCATACCCGTGTACTTCTTCGCTGTGGTGAGTAGACTGATCTGTTTACCCAGAATGACGCCCTGAAACGTATGCTAATTGTCTAGATCGTTCTCGCACGCAAGGACGAGCTTCTCGAAATCCCCCCCGACGAACCGGAGATGCTACACTCGATCCTCTCGAAGCTTCCCAAGCCCCTCGACCTTGAGCTCCTTATCACAAAAACCATTACACTATTCGACAACCATCCTCCCGAGTCCCTTCCTTATCGCGCTTGGCGTCACATCTCCTCTCACAGCGTCCTCAAAACGACTCGAAACCCATCTGATGTTGCGAGACAAACCATCCAGGATGGAGAGACATTACTCAACAAGCAAGAAGCGGAGATGCGGAGAACAAAAGCAATCCAGAAAATTGTCAGAGGAGTCAAGCGACAGATGTGGCTATACAGGCGGCCAGCCGGTGCTCTTGGTATTGCTGTGGCCATAGGAGTTGTCGCTTGGTGGATGGGAAGGTCTAGAAGTGTGAATATGCGAAACGCCGGCGCTGGCTCGTTGAGCGAATCGATCCGGAGAATCATGGCGTTCTTTGTTTAGACCGGCAGTAAGAACTGTAAAGTGACAAAAAAGTGTAAGGGAGTACTGGCCGGAAGGTTTTAAAAGAGTATGGCGCATTGTTAGTTGGGGTTGAAAATGGAAATGGGGACACGGATAGAGATGGGCCCGTCAGTTTCTGGGTCAGCTTCTGGGTCAGCTTTTATTTGTGCCCAAGTGTACTCTTTACCTGTTTCTATCACGCAGCAAACCGGGATACAGCGTATTTTTTCAATCTGCCACATTGCCGTCCTGCAGCTCATATTTCCAGGTCTTAGATTGTTTCTTACAGTTCATAAATTCTGTTATTACGAATACACGTTAGATATCTCTAAAATCCCGTATCTCATCTACAATATACATCGCCTATCCGGCAATAACGCCGCTTTTATCGATTACATCAAGAAACTCTAAGGTGATCGCAACGTTTTATTTGGCGAGTGTTTATTCCTTGATTGTAAGGTATTCTTTTTTTTTTCAAATTGACAATACAGCTTCAAATCCCACAATCCTAGACGAGTTGATCATAACCAGCATCACCCCGGCCGACCAATGTCGATTCAGGACAATTTAGGAAGACTTACACGATGCTCAACGAATATTTCACGGTCGATGATAATTATACACTCCCTGCCTAAATAGGCTTAGATTATTCCTGTTTAGGTTAAATCATCACTTTATAGTAGTATCTTAACTTAGCATTATTCTTACTACTATTCTTACTATAAGTTAATTTAGATACTACTGTGAGCCGACAGGCTCTACGCCACCCGAGCCAGACATACCAAAAAAGCAGGCGAATATCTGGCATACAGGGTCAGCGAGGTTCAGTGTTGCCCCCCCGTGCGCGCAGCAGCGGGGGGGAGGCGTCGCCTCCTTATTTGAAGCTATCCCATCGTGTCTCTTGACACCGGGCGCACAGCCGGCAATTGTCCCCATATAATTTTATATGGGAGACGTTAAAGCGTCTAGATCGTGCCACCCCTGTAACAACCCCCGTCACAGCATCTTCTCTCTATAATATCTTTACAATTACTTATCGGATAGTGCACAGAGGTATACCCTTGAAATTGCCTTTTTAAGCTCTACAACTTTCGTATATATTATTTCTTAAAATATGTGGTGGTTAGGTCGTTGCCCCGTGAGTAGTATTAGTGCTAAACTAAAAGTGCACAAAGCTACGAGACACAATGGGATTCGCAATGCCCTTTCCTTACTAATATCGTGATCTTTATTCTAGATCATAGTGTAACTCTTGTCGTCGCCCCCGTTGAATATAGCCATAGTTAAGGCCTTTAAAGGCGTGGACGAGAAGGACTTCCAACGGCGGCAGTGGCAGTACGTCCGGAGCCCATATTAACGAGAGAAGGACTCTATTACACTAAGATCTAGAGTAAATATTATAATATTAATAAGGAAGAGAAGTTGCGAATAACTTCAGATTTGAGTTAAGAACTCTAGGGGTGCGACTCTAAGCCCCGGCCACCCACTACATCTAATTCTGCTAGCTCTACATACTAATTTAGGTGAAGCTTAAGCGAAATTAGATGCCACCGCTGCTGCGCGCATGGGGGCGACACTGAACCTCGCTGACCCTGTACTTGCCGGATACGCTGCGTGGAACAATAACGTACAAGGGGGTAACATGAACGGGTCAGACGCCCCCCATACAGCTATGAGCGTGACCAGCTTCCACCCCCCTTAAAAAAAAAAGTAGATTTCGCTTCGGCACGCAGGCTCGCCAAATCGCGTACATGTAATCGTAGCGAAGCCGTATGCTTGGCTGCAAGAACTTTGCTTCTGGCGGACTTGCGATTGGCCTTCCTCCGCAGTGCCGTGATCTTTGTTAATATCGTGAGGTTTCCACCCGTACGATATTGCCAAATTTCATCGGCAATTGCAGAGACAGCGTTGTACTCGCGTTTTGGCGGCCACAACGGAGGCGTAGTTAAGGGGGAGAAGAGGGGAGAAGAGGAAGCGTTGTCTTGAGCTTGATTCCCCTGGCCAACTAATAAGGCGATTCTCCATGGCAACCAAAAAGGTCCTTGCGTGCAGGCACATGCGTTCGCTACAATTACTATGGTACAGTTGGTGGCAATTTGGCGAGCCCGTGTACCGAAGCGAAATCTACTTTTTTTTTAAGGGGGGGTGGAAGCTGGTCACGCTCATAGCTGTAGTAATTGTAGCGAGCGCCTATGCCTGCACGCAAGGACCGTCCTGGTTGCTAGGGACAATTGAATTGAAGCCATATAGAACTTGCCTGACCTACCAAAGCCGTAATATCCACCTAAAATCGTGTTGTACTATCATCAATTTGCCCTTAATATGCATCCTTCTTTAAAATGCGCAGCGGCTTAATTAACAGGTAAGAGTCCTCCTTCTTAATGAACTTGATAAAGCTACCTTCCTTTCTCCTTATTACCTAGACCCCTGCTGCCGTTAAGCTATTACCCGGATATAATATAACAGCCGCTAAGACGCGAATATAACACCGTTTAGCCGGGTTTTATATTAGAGGAGCTTAAGGAAATAGATAATGATCTAGAAGCCACAGTAGAGGCCGCTGAGGAGGAGGTAGAAGGTTGGCGTGTATACTGCCAAAGTCAGCTTAGTAGATTGCCTCGGTTAAGATCTTATAAGTCACTATATTTAATATAGGAGCCGCTAGTATTAACACTACGATATTAAGCCACGCCCTTTTAGGAAGTTGCTCGTGCTTCTTAGGCTCATACTCCTCCAATTACTTGCTTAATGTTAGCCTCTCGCTTACCCCTAAGGGCTTACTTATGCTCACTTAGTAAGTATAAGGATAAGCTAATTCCGCCGCCGCCTTGCCTGCGTTTTAAGAGTAAGATTAGTAATATAGAGAGGAGAAGCGGCGGCGTGTTTATTACTTATAATTATAATATAGTAATTTAATACCTAAAGGATTCGCCTTTTACTGAGACTCTTATTAGTATAAGCCTTTAACTTTATAATCTTTAGCGACTCTAAGTCTTTCCTATCTATAAGAGAGAGCTATATTATTAAGAGCAAGGTATTTATATTAAGCTCTAGCCAATGAAGGCTAAAGTTAATACTTAGTACATAGGCGTTTATAATGTTAAATTTAATATTATAGAAATTAAGATTGTAGCCTAGTAGTAGAAGATTAATACCTAGTGTAACAAAGCCTTGTAGCAGGAACTACGGTGGACTTGTTATTAGGCTAGGTATATAGATATCAAATAAGTTAACAATGTAATAGTAACAAATAACAACTAGTATAGAGTGGTTGCCCAACAGATTAACTCTAATTATATTCTAAGATTTACTATAAAGAAAGAACTATCTAGGTAGAGACTATGGTCCTTTAAATACACATCCTAACTCCTAAGAAAGTCCTTGCTCTATCCACTCTATCTACTCTATTTACTCTGTCCCACAGACCTTATAGATTACATAAATTACATAGATTATATTACGTGACCTTAGTTACTATTCCTTGTTATATAGTTCTACCGGATCTATCCTAGACTGTGCCTATATTAACCAACTAGCTTCTACCAACTCCTCTCTAAGTAGTTGTAACATTGTACTTAAAGCGTCTATAATACCATCTCCCTCCTTTTTATCTTCGTCTTTAAAGATTCCTAACATCTTTAAGTTGTCTACTAGAGGTGTAATGTCCGTTTAATTAACTTAGTTAATATCCTTACTTATTATACCAAAGGCTCCTTCTTCTACCTTAGTAGAGCGTAGGTCTTGTACCGTTGCTGTTATACTGTTACTAGGTAAGATTATGCCTTCCTATTCTTATTATGCGAAAGAAGGGTTAGTCTATATTATAATCGCGTCGCCTATTAACTAACAACCTTCCTCCTACACTAAGTGTATATAAGCAAACATGCGGTTATCCTGTAATGTCCATTCCATCTCTAATGCTAAGTGTGCGTATTCTATTACTCTTAACAGTCTTTAAGTACCCTTATTAATTGCTACTAGGGTCCTAGGTTTAATCTACTACTATAAAGCTTAATAGTAAACTATTAGAGGTGTTAGCTAAAATTTACTGGCTTTAATATAATAATAAGCTTTATCTAGCTTGCATTTGTAACAAAGAGTGTTATACCCTTAAGGCTTATTAAAACGCTTATGCTTATCTCCTTTGCCTTAAGAAGGTGCGTAAAAAGGTTTGTTCTAAGGAGTAGAAACTTATAGAATAAGGTCTTTAGGAACTTAGTAACAAAAGAATAGAAGTTCTTCCTATAGCAAGGGAAACAACTCCAAATACCTTGGCAGGTACTCCTCTTAAGTCCCCCTTAAGTAATTTATTCTTTAGCGATTCTTCTTTATTAATGCTGCCTAATATATTCTCTTTTAATACTCCTATACCTTTCCTATAGCGTTCTTTAAATTATCTAATGGTTCCCAGGTAGTCTCTTTATAGCCTATCCACTTTACTTTATACCATATTTTATTATTAATGTCCTTATACCCAATAATCTTTAAAACTTACTATTTGTCTTCTTCTTATCCTCTATACGTGTCTGCCTTATAGACTAATAGCTTAACATTTCCGTGTGCTGGTTCTAGTATTGCGATATACTGTATAGGGTAGATCTTTATTTTCTTTAGTAAGTTAAGTCTGTATATAACTTCTAAGATCTTTACTCTAACTATAAATGGTCCTAGTCTAATATAGTCTAACTTCTTACTTAGTCATTAACTCTTAAAATTTTTGTGTAGTAGCTACACTTTATCCCCCTCCTTAAGATCTGGTCCCTTAAATCTCTTAGCGTTATAGTACCTTTTTATTCTTTCTTATACTAACTTTGCTATACTTTTAAGGTAATTATAAAGGTTTATTAGTATCTCTATTCTTTCTTTAGCTATACTACTTATTTTCTTTACTTAATATAGCAATAATAATATTCTTAGTTTGTACCCGTAATTCGCCTTAAAGGGTAACATGCCTATCCCTTCCTATAGTATTGCATTATATATAAACTGCGCAACTAGTAATAATAATACCTAATTATTTTATGCATAATTAATATAATGCCTTAAGTACTATTCCAACATTTAGTTTAGTCTCTCTATTTAACCATCCGTCTATAGGTAATATGCAGTTAATATTACTACTTAAACCCCTTATTCTACTAAGAATACTTCCTAAAATACTACTATAAATCTTAAATCTCTATCTAATATAATCTTTATTGGTGCTCTATATCTTATAAACACTTCTTTAATATAGATTCTAGCCATATCTTCTGTGGATATTTCTTCTATATATGCTATAAAGTATCCCCACTTTATTAGCTTATCCACTATTACTAAGATTATATTATAATCTTATCCTATAATAGGGTCTCTTGACTTTAGTAACTTAATAATAAAGTCCTATAATATAACCTCCCATAGTCTTTCTGGTGTTTTAATAGGTTATAGCCCTCTATATAGCTTATGCCTTATTAGTTTATTTCTCTAGCAATCTAGACATTCCTTTATAACTTATCTCACTAGGCCCTAGATTCCTTAAATAATATACTCCTTTTAAAGTCTTAACACTAAGCCTATAGCTCTATTATGTCCCTATATTATTTCTTTATAAAAGTCTTTTACAAACTCCTCTACTACTAACTTTAGTATGTATATAGCCTCTTAGTACTTATACTGCTCTAAGTCTGGATCCTCTGCCTATACTTCTTAGATCTTCTATATCTAATCGCTCTCTAGTGATTTATAAACTTAACCTTCTATAGTCGCTGTAATCTTTAGATAATTATATCTAATTAACCCATCTTAATCCTATTACAGTAAAGCTCCTAATAGCTTTTCTTTATTCTATAACTCTACCTTTCTACTAAGTGCATCTGCTCTTGCGTTTTTAATACCTTTAGTATATTAAATTTTAAAGTAATACTCTGTAAGCATCTCCGCCTATCTAACCTATCTTTAGTTTAATTCCTTTGTTATTAGGAACCCTATTAGGTTCTTATAGTCCGTCTTAACTATAAATAGTTTCTTTATACCTTATAAGAATACTCTCTATTTTTTAAGCACTGTAACTATACCTAATAACTCCTTATTGTAGATGTTATAGTTTAGTTCTGGTAGTGTTATTTTATAACTGTAATACGCTACTAGATACTATCTATCTAAATGCTTCTATAGCAAATATGCTCCTAATGCGAAGTCTAATATATCTATTTCTATAACCATTTCTAGCTTCGGCTGGTAGATCTTAAGTACTAAATTCTAGGTAAATAACTCCTTAAGTTCTTTAAACAACTTTTTCTACTTACTACCCCACATCTATAGTTCCTCCTTTTTAGTTAGTCTTATAAATAGCTTAATACTTTTTAACCATTGCGCTATAAACCTTCTATAGTAGTTATAAAACCCTAGGAACAATCTTAACTATATAACATTCTCTAGTTCTTGCCAACTTACTATAGCTTTAACTTTCTTTAGGTCCATACTAATTTTTCCTAGTTTAATAATAAATCTAATAAAATTGGTCTTCCTAGTAAAGAATTTATATTTCTTAATTACTACTAGCATCTTTTCTTCTTATAGTCTCTTTAAAACCCACTTAATATATTCTCTATGTTCTTTCTTACTCTTAAAGTAGATAATAATATTATTAAGGTATACTATAATAAACTTATTAAGGTGTTCTCCTAATATACTATTAATTCGTTTCTAAAATATTGCTAGTATATTTATAAGTCCGAACTATATTACTAATAGTTTATACAGTCTTTTCTTTAACCTAAAGGCTGCCTTCTACTTATCTCCTTCCTTAATCCTAATTTAATGGTATGCCCATTTTAGATCTATCTTTATAAAGATCTTTGCGTTACCTATCCTATCTTAGATTTTGCTAATTAAGGGTAAAGGATACCTATCCTTTTATATAATACTATTTAGCTATCTATAGTTAATGCATATCCTAAGTTTTCTATTTTTCTTTAGGATAAACAGTACTAGATATCCTACTAATAACTGTAATAGTCTGAGATACCCCTTTTATAAGTTCTCCTAAATAAACTCTTTAAGTGCTACTAACTTAGTTTTAGTAAGCTTATAGATTAGAAAGAACTTTGGACTAGTTCCTAGTTCTAATTCTATCTTATAGTCCTATATTATATATTCTAACAGCTTCTTACTTTCTAGTAACTATAACCTTTTACTATACTTATAGTATCTCTTTAGTACATAACTTAAGCCTTACTTAGTCTTTTTATATATCGCTTTAACCTAATACTATACTAACTTGGTTTGCTGTTACATCTTACATTACCATATGTTTTTAATATTGACCTATCCTATAACCTAATTAATCCTTAAATTATATTCCTATAACTAAGGCATTCTTAATATCGCCTTATCTTTCCCTAATAGTAGAATATTAAAAGACATTTTAACTTGTTTTCCTTTAATGGTTAACTAAATAGGTCCTATTTTAAGATTAATAATACCTCCTCTATAGGCTATTAGATCTCCAAAAATTGTTATAAGTAGATATAGGTGTTCCCTCTATCTGTATGGTAACCCTATTCTTTTCACTGCTACTAGTAATATATAGTTCCTTATTACTCTACTATCTACTAAAGCTTTAAACTACTAATTGCGCTATTTAACTTATAAGTTTAAGTGTTATCCTTAGATTCCTTTAAGGGTCTAAGGCTCTACTACTAGTTCCCTCTGGTCCTATAGGCCTCCCCTTTTCCTAACTATTAGCTACTAGATCCTACTTGTACTTAGTCCTCTTTAGGCTAATACTTAGTTTATTTCTTTTCCTCTATATACTATAGATAAGTGTTCTCCAGATAGTTCTACTACTATTATCCATTTAGGTATTCTTCTGTAAGGAATCTTCCTGGTTAAAGTATTAGGCCTCCTTAACTCTATACTTCTACTAGGTGCTATTTATATATATACTTAGTATCCCTAAACCTTTATTTATCTAGTGCCTAATATATCCTTATAGGGTACTTCCGGTTTTTATCTTTTGGTGCTCTATATATGTTACATATATTATTTACATAAGCTATCTATAATAGTGTATAATGCGCTAAGTGACTTAGGTTAACTCTTAGCTCTTCTCTATTCTTAAGTTTAAACCTCTGTCTTATTAACCTAACTGCTAGTCTTTTATTTGCAGGTATTAAGACTTATCTCTTGCTTCTCTAGTTCCTAGATCCCTCTTTTAGGTTCCTTAATATTATAATTAACGCCCCTTTAATATAATTTATGCGTTTCTCTATAATAGGTTAGTTTTAAATAACTTTTTCGCCCAGCTATATATAAAAGTCTTTCTATTTATTATTGTGTTATTGCCTATACCACTTTCCATATAACTGGTTTAGTATATATGGTCTATCTATTAGAAAGTACCTTATTATTACTGCGTTGTAATAACCTTTAGTATATCTTTCTTTAAACCTAGTTGGGATTCCTAAATCCTCTTCTTATTCTAGTTTATCTAACTATTTTACTCTAGGCGTCCCTGCCTTAGGCCTGTTAGTAATTCTCTATATAGGTGCTCTATCCCTTATATATCCTAGCTTAGCTAATCTCTTATCTAGCTTTTGCTCTTGCTATATAATAATCCTTTACCTAAACTTATCTATAGTTTCTTGTTTTTTGCGTCTTATAGCTAGATCCTTGAAGTTATCTTACTTCTTAATCTCTATATTAACTTTTTAATCTTTAGGCTAAATACTGTATTTACTTAGGATTAACACTGTTACTTATTCCCTAAACTTATAGTTCTTAAACTTATATCCTGTACTTATTTGTTTATTACTAAACTAAGCTACTACCCTTTCCTATTAGTTTTTGCCTATTATAGGTTCTTAGGTATATCTTATCTTGTCTTAAGAATCTTAAGCGTCTTATATCTCTTCCTAAGAATCTTAAGCCTATGGCCTTTTGCCTTTATTAAGTGGTAAGCTAGTATTAGTAATTGTCTACTTGCTTAATTGTCTTTAGATATTACTCCTTCCATCTTATAAAGTAATGGATGCCGTATCTAATGGTGTTATAATACCCATTACTAAACTGTGTTCTATAGTGGTCTTAGTCTTTACTTCTATTACGTTATTAAGGTTTAAGTATCCCTAGTTGGCCTCTTTTTCTTTCTTATTGCTATTAATTAATAAGTACTCCAACTCTATTATTATTATTGCTAATCTTTATCCACATATTGCCGTGATATCTTAATCCAACTTATAGAGTTAATTATGTTCTTTATCTAACTCTTTGGTTCCCTTAAGTCCTTTTAACTCTAGCTCTTATAGCTAATAGCTTGCGCTATACTTAGCATCCTTATAAATTTGGTATATATTATTATAACAAAACGTAAAGTGTTTAATTAAATACTTCTTAGTCCTACGCAACATCCCTATATCTACGTTATTATACTCTAACAACCTAGTGCCCTTTACTATATAGTTACTTTAACTACCTCTGCAGTCTCTAGTAAAATAACCCTATTTTCCGCAATTTATATAAGCTCCTTTTTTAAACCAATTTTCTTATTATGGAGTCCGCCTAAATGTCTTCTACTGCTAAGATTCCTGGTTTAGCCTCTGCTCCCTAGTCCTATAATCACTTAATTCTTAACCTCTAGGTTTCTATAGTTTCTTATTTTATTATCTAGATTCTTTAGTACTACTTAAGTCCATTGGCTCCGGCCCGTTCTATGGTTTATAACTCTATATCTATTACTGTGTACTCTGCGCCTTATATAACTATAGAACTCTTTTTTACCCTTTCTTAGCTTGTTCCCTTTAATAGATCCTATTATTAATCTTTATCACTTAATCTATTAAGTCTCTTAGACTTTCCACATCTTCTATTAGGATAATCACGTCCTAGACTTTAGCCTTAAGTCCCTGTTTATACTATGCCATAAGCACCTTATTATTCTACTTAACCTATATTACAAGTATCTAAAACTGTGTTATATACTTAATTGCTAAACTATATTATACTAAGTTCTATAGCTTTCTTTCTGCTATTATTATTACTTCTAGGTCTCTAAATATCTGCATTAGTCTTTCCATGAACCCGTTTTAACTTAAGAATATATACTATACATCTTAGTTAGTAGTTGTCATTCCATAGACCTAGATTTTAGTAAGGTAAGGTTTAAACCACTTAAGTGCCCTTTCTATTAAGAACAGTCCTGCATACGCTACCTAATCTATAGTTATTACCAACTTCGCTCCTTCTTACATAACCTTAAAGTGCATTTATATTAGAAATCCTTTAAGTTTTAACTTTTTACCTAAAAATTGCTTAATTAATAGTAACTTAACCTTAGCTGCTCTGATGCTATTAATCCTTTCTTTAAGTACTTTATTATTGCCTTATAGCTAGTTAACTATTTCCTATAACTATCTAACCGTAACTAGTTATAAATTAGTGTCCCTTATACTAGTATCCCCGCTAGTACCTAAGGTGGTTACCACTGTCGGCGTTAACATAACTAGTGCTTTTAGTAGCATATTGTTTAACTTATTAATACTATAACTATAGTAGTAAATATATAATAAAGCCTTGTAGCAGGAACTACAGTGGACTTATTATTAGGCTAGGTATATAAATATTAAATAAGTTAACAATATAACAGTAACAAATAATAATTAGTGTGGAGTGGTTGCCTAACAGATTAACTCTAATTATATTCTAAGATTCACTATAAAGAAAGAACTATCTAGGTAGGGACTATGGTCCTTTAAATACACATCCTAACTCCTAAGAAAGTCCTTGCTCTATCCACTCTGTCTACTTTATTTGCTTTGTCCCACAGACCTTATAGATTACACAGATCACATAGATTATATCACGTGGCCTCGGTTACTATTCCTCGTCACATGGTTCTATTGGATCCATCCTAGACTGTGCCTGTATTAACCAACTAGCTTCCACCGACTCCTCTCCAAGTAGTTGTAACATCGTACTTAAAGCGTCCGTAATACCTAGCTTATATTGTAGGCGAAGTATACTAATAGAAGTAGCACTATTAAGGCTTTTACCGTTAACCTCTTAATTATATATACCCTAGCTATAAATTAACTAGCGGCCTCTTGCTCTAGAGTTAGCTCTTATCTATTAATGCTTAATTAGCTCTATAGTAAAGTTTTAATGCCCTTATAGATTTTAGAGTAAAGCTTAATACCTTATATGTCTTTTACTAGTGACACTATAGGATTATGGGTTAAGCTTACTAGATATTAGTGTTATAAGAAGCGCTGCCTAAATATTAATTGGTGCTATATTCTTAGCTAGGTAGATATTAAATTAATAGATAAGGACTTAAGAGAATGGGTAACTAGTATCTAGTAAGGCATTGCGAATATTTAGAATCTACTTTATAGGCTTGCTATGCGGCTTGCTAAGAGAGCAGTAAAGAGAGGAAATAATAGTAGAAGAGTACGCTAATTAGCCTTTAGCGAAAGCTCTACTACTAATACTCTAAGCGTTATTAACCACTTTCACGTTAGTTCTATAAGCCTAGTACTAAATTAATAAACTCCTATATTAGTAAGCCGACTAACATTATTATTCTTACCTATATTACTAATATACTGCCTATATAGTATTAACCGCGTAAAGGATTTAGAGGAGTTTTTTATATATTAGAAGTAGAGTATATCTAGTAATCTTAACTAGGAGGCTGACTTTAAGGCAGCATATAAAATCGTCTATAATTTAAGATGGGCCTAGAGCTTCTGTTAGGTGAAACCTAAGTAGATAGTTATATAGCTGTAAGGTACCGGCGACCCTGGGGCGACCTAGGGGTAACTCGCCCGTAAGGCACGTGCGCTACACATGCCTAGGGAAAACCCTTCCTACCTCACACATAGACTCCTCCTTTTCCCTTAAGGATTCATTTATCTATATAATATACCCTATTATTCCATTATTGAGCTCCCTATCTATATCCTCACCTTACATTTAAATCCTTACCAATCCCCTTGGGAGGATAGCCGGTTTAATTTTTCTATAATACCTTTAAAAAGAAAACCAATACCTATACCTAACGGTAATACACTAACAATATAACCGCTAAACGCCTTAGAATCTAGTGTAGACAAAACCACTAGAAATATACTAGTAGAATCTAAGCCATCTTTCAAACCTTAAAATAATTAGCTACCTGCAAATACTAGAAACCAGTTTAACTTATATACCTAGGCTTAATAGGAGCTTAACAAGATCACCAGTATTCTACTAAATACTGCTAATATAAAGGAGCTAGATAAGCTAGCTAAAAAAAATAGCCAACTTACAGAGCATTATTAATTTAACAAAGCCCTCCCGTCGCCTCTTTAGTAAAGAGCACAAGTTATATAGCAAACGCATACGCTAAATAAATCTCAACGCCCTAGTCAAGAAGTCACTACCTAATATTAGCGGTACTACTTAATAGCATTTCAACCGCTAGATCGCCGCAGTTAAGAACCAATTTAAGGTTAATAATGCTAACTACAACTATAAGCAACGCACGCGCTAGACCATTAAAGGTCTTGCAAAAGAAAAGATAATCGCCCAACTAGTTTATTACCAGTTAGGCACTAAAGACAAAAGTCCTTTACTATAGGATGAGTTTAAGACTATAGTGTAAGACCAGATTAAGAACCCCATAGTAAGACGCTTTAATAACGCTACTATATACTATATAGCTGTTATAAAGGAGAACTAGAGGTTTAACGTCTTCCTAGCTTATATGCGTAGCTTAGAGGACCTCTTCTTATATACCCCTTTTGTCAATCCTAAGCAATAGGTAGACTTTTGGTTCTTATATCTTCTAGCCTACCTATAAGCAGAGCTCTTCCGCCAGAACTTTGCCTAATAGGTAAGAACCGCTAAGGACCTCTTTAACAAAATCCGCTATATAGAGCAATTGCTCGACACTACAAAGCTTACGGAAGATTGTATAAGTAGCAGTAGCAAATTATTACGTATAAAGCGTGGTCGCAGTACAGGCTCTATAGAGTTAGGTTTAGGGAACAGAACCTAAAAAGGGCAACGCTTTTTAAAGTAAGCTCTAGGGGAGACTACTTAAAAGCCAGATGGCCTAGAGAACCCCTTAAACGCTAGTAGTACGCACGTAAGTTAAAAGAGACCTATAGGTAGCTACCGCAAAGAACACTAAAAGCAAGCCAGTAAGGACAAGTTAGGCCAACCTTTAGAAAACCCGAAGCCCTAGTAGCATATCTCTCTTAACTACAACTAGGGCCTAACACAGAGGGAGAGAAGAAGCGTATTGTAGTATATATTGCAATAGATACGCCCTAGGGTAAAGTCCGCCTATATTGCTTATATAATAATAGGTGCCAAATTAACCTTATTAACTAAGACATTGTCTATAGGTTTAACCTGCCTATAAGCCACATACTACGTTTACGTAAACCTATTGCTCGTTTTCTTAATAATAACTAGATAACAATCTAGGATGCTTATAATCTAATGGTTACCACTAGCGACTCCTAGGGTACCCCTTATACCATTAGCTCCCAGACCTTTTAGGGTGGCTTATTTAATAGTTATAATATAGTTCTTAGATAGGATTGGCTCGTGGAAGCAGATCTATTAATTAGCTTCTATTTTAAACAATTTATCTAGGGTACTTTAGACCCTAGACGCCTCTAGATAGTCACCTTTAATGCGCTCCTAGTAGATATTAAGGCTAGCAAAATAGTCTATTCGCTATAGCCAGAAGACTCCTTCTTTATGCTGGTTGTGAATATAATAGAGGACCTATTGTCACTGGTAGCAAGTACCTATGCAAACCCTCTGGATATAGAGACACTAGTTATAAACACAATAGAAGACCTGTTATTATTAGCAGTGAGCACCTATAGAGACCCTCCAGTGCTGGCGCAGATTACCTTAACTTAGGGAGGAGGTGATTAAAACCCTAAAACTATTAAGTATACTATAGCAGAGCTATATACACTCTTAGTGCGAGCACACCTACAAAACGCATATCAGCCGCACCTTTCTCTTTACTAGCTCCCAAAAGCACACTACTATATAATAGTCGCCTCGACCTCCACGGACCCCAGCCTACTAGATATACATAAAGAGGAGATTAATGTCTTCTCTAATAAGCTAGTAAGTATACTACCTTAGAACTCTAAGTATAGCCATACAATCAACTTAGAAGAAGGTAAGACGCCACTATAAATGCCCCTCTATAACCTCTTGTAGAAAGAGTTACAGATTTTATAAAAGTACCTAAACAGTGCTCTTAAGAAGGGCTAGATTAGGCCCAGTAAGTCGCCTACTAGAGCGCCTATCCTCTTTATACCAAAAGCAGAAGGTATAATATGGCTATACGTTGACTATAGACGCCTAAACAAGATTATAATTAAAAACCAGTACCCCCTACCACTGGTCGACAAACTCTTTAATAGGCTTAGCTATGTAAAGATATTTATAAAGCTGGATTTTTGTAATATATACTATAGGATTATATCAAAAAGGGAGACAAATGGAAGACTGCATTTAAGACACACTACGGTCACTTTGAGTACCTAGTAATGCCCTTCAGTCTTGCTAACGCCCCTATAACTTTGTAAAGCTACATTTATAAAGCTCTAGGAACCCTAGTAGATACCATCTACATAGTTTACCTAAATAATATTCTTATCTACTTAAATGACGAGGATAAGCACGTCAAGCATATTAAGTAGGTACTGCAACAGCTCTATACTTAGGGCCTATACGCCAAACTATTAAAATACATCTTTTATACTAAGAATGTTAAGTTCCTAGGCTTTATTATTACCCCTAGGGGTATTATAATAAACCCTACCCGCGTAAAAGCTATTAAGGAATAGCTTAAGCCTAAGTCTTATAGGGACATCTAGGTCTTTCTTAGCTTCGCTAACTTCTATAGGCAATTTATCTAGAACTACTTAGATACTATATACCCTCTACACACATATCTTATATAGGCGTATTATGACCTAATATTAGACAGGGAGAAGAAGTAGAAACACAAGTTAAAAGGGCCTACTAAATGGTATTAACCTTAGTCCTGGCCTAATAACGCTTAGTAGGCGTTCTATAAGCTACGCGCTATGTTTATATAGGCTTCTCTACTTTACCACTTTAACCCTAATCTACCCCTAATAGTAATTACTAACGCTTCTAACTATGCCTATAGTAGTATACTTCTGCAGCCTTTAGGGTAGGGAGATTAACTCCACTGGCACCTAATTGCTTATTATAGTTAGAAGCTTACTAGCCTAGAAGTATGGTATAATATATATAACAAAGAACTACTCGCTATAGTGCAATGCTTTAAGATATAGCGCTATTACTGTAACGGAACCTTGTAGCAGTAACTACGGTAGGTCCTATTATTGGGCCGGGTATGTAGGTAAGAACAATTCAACAACGTAATAATAACTGGTGGAGTGGTTGCCTAACAGATTAACTCTAATTATATTCTAAGATTCACTATAAGGAGAGAACTATCTACGGTAGGGACTGTGGTCCTTTAAATACACAACCGTACTTTTAAGAAATCCTCTCTTATACATAAGGTACGTGTTGTCTATATTAAATATAACATCCCTCCCATTTAATACAGTTAATACGTTTAACGCCACATAACCTTAGTTACCATTTCTTGTTATATAGTTCCACCAGCTCCATCCTAAACCGTGCCTATATTAACCAACTAGCTTCCGCCAACTTTTCTCTAGGTAGTTGTAACATTATACTTAAGCTGTTTATAACACCATCTCCCTCCTCTTTATCTTTGTCCTTAAAGATTCCTATTATCTTTAAGTTATCTACTAGAGGTGTAATGTCCGTTTAATTAATCTGGTTAATATCCTTACTTATTATACCTAAAGCCTCTTCTTCTTTTTCTTAGGTTAAGCGTTGCCTGCATACTGTCTCCTTAATACTATCACTGGGTAAAGTAATGGCGATCCCTTATTCTTATTGTGCGAAAAAGGGGTTAGTTTATATTATGTTGGCAAGTCCTTTGTCTTAATAACCCTTTTTCTATTTAGAGTGTACTAAAGCAAACATTTAATTATCCTGCGACGTTCGCTTGGTCTCTAATGCTAAGTATACACGTCCTATAGCTCTTAGTAGTCTTTAAGTTCCCTTATTAATCTCCCTTAGGGTCTTATATTTAATCTGCCGCTATAAAGCTTAATGGTAAGCTGGCCTCCGCGCTACTTAAGGTTTAACATGCCTTAGAAGAGTCCGCACACGTCCTTAAAGCCCAGCATCTGGCTTATGCTTATCTTTAATGTCTTAAACATATTCATAAGAAGGTTTATTTAAAGGAGTGGAAACTTGTCTAATAGGGTTTATCTAAGCTAGGTAATAAGAGAGTAGAGTTTCCAAAGAAGAAAACAACTCCAAGTAATATAGTAGTTGCTCCTCTTAGGTCCCCCTTAGTCGATTTGTCCTTTAGCGATTCTTTTTTAATGCTTCCTAACCTGCTTTCTTCTAATACTCCTATACCTTTCCTATAGCGTTCTTTAGGTTGCTTAGTGGCTCCTAGGTAGTCTCACTATAGCCTATCCACTTTACTTTATACCACATTTTATTATCTACGTCCTTATAACTAATAATCTTTAAAACTTGCCATTTATCCTCTTCTTACCCTCTATATGTGTCTGCCTCATAGACTGGTGGCTTAACATTCCTATATGCTAGCTCTAACATTGCAATATACTATATTAGGTAGATCTTTATTTTGGCTAGTAGGTTTAACTTATATATAACCAATGAAATTCTCTGTATAATTTTAAAAGGTCCTAGTCTAACGTGGTCCAATTTCTTGCTTAGTCATTAACTCTTAAAATTTTTATATTGTAGCCACACTTTATTTCCCTCCTTAAGATCTGGTCCCTTAGATCTCTTAGCATTATAGTACCTTTTTATTTATTCTTGTACTAGTTTAGCTGTCTCTTTAAGGTCTGTATAAAGATTTATCAAAGTCTCCATTTTTTACTTAGCTGTGCTACTCATCTTCTTTACTTAATGTGGCGATAACAATATTCTTAGCTCGTGTCAGTAATTCGCCTTAAATAGTAATATCCCCATTCCTTCTTATGGTGTTGCATTATATACAAACTATATAACTAGTAGTAATAATGCCCAATTATTTTGTGTATAATTAATGTAATGCCTTAAATACTGTTCTAGCGTCTAGTTTAGTCTTTCTGTTTATCTATCCATCTACGGATAATACGCTATTAAGGTTACTGCGTAAACTCCTTATTTTACTAAGAATGCCTCCTAGAATACTGCTATAAATCTTGGATCTCTATCTAATATAACCTTACTAGGTGCTCCATGTCTTGCAAACACTTCCTTAATATAGATTCTAGCTATATCTTCTGCAGATATTTCTTCTATGCATGCTATAAAGTATCCCCACTTAGTTAACTTATCTACTATTACTAAGATCGCATTGTAATCTTGTCTAGTAATAGGATCTCTTAATTTTAGCAACTTTATAATAAAGTCCTATAATATAACCTCCCATAGTCTTTCTAGTATTTCGATAGATTATAGCTCTCTATATAGCTTATGCCTTATTAGTTTGTTTCTTTAGCAATCTAGACATTCCTTTATAACTTGTCTTGCTAGTCCCTAGATTCCTTAAATAATATATTCCTCTTAAAGTCTTAACACTAAGCCTATAGCTCTATTATATCCTTAAGTTAGTCCCTTATAGAATAACTTAACAAACTCCCTTGTAATAGACCTTAGCATATACATTACTTCTTAGTTTTTGTATTGCTCTAAGTCTAGATTCTCTACCTATGCTTCTTAGATCTTCTGTGTCCAATCACTCCTTAGTAATTTGTGGATTTAGCTAACCTCTCTTATTACTGCTATTTTAGGGTAATTATACCTAATTAATCCATCTTAGTCCCTTTGCAACATAGCCCCTAACGGTTTTTCCTTGTTTTATAATTTAGCCTTTCTGCTTAGTGTATCTGCTCTTGCATTATCTATACCCTTAGTATACTAAATTTTGAAATGGTATTCTATAAGCATCTCCGCCCATCTAACCTATCTTTAGTTAAGTTCCTTTGTTGTTAGGAATCTTATAAGGTTCTTATAGTCCGTTTTAACTATAAATAGTTTCTTTATACCTTATAAGAATGCTCTTTATTCCCTTAACACTGTAACTATACCTAACAACTCTTTGTTATAGATGTTATAGTTTAGTTCTAGTGGTGTCATCTTCCAACTATAGTATGCTACTAGATGCTATGCGTTCTGGTGCCTCTATAGCAAATATACTTCTAGTACAAAGTCTAATGCATCTGTCTTAACAACTGTTTCTAACTTTAGTTAATAGATCTTAAGGATTAGTTCCTAGGTAAACAACTCCTTAAGTTCCTTAAATAGTTTCTCCTACTCTATTCCCTATACCCACAGTTCCTCCTTTTTTATAAGTCTTATAAATTGTAAGGGCACGAAGAGGCTTTGGGAAAGATTCGAAGGAACAATATAAATTCTATCTAAATCTGAGGGTATATAGCTCTTGCTAGGAACAAGACATTGCGTAAAGAAGAGAAAGGAATAACGAGAGAATCTTGCAATTAAACAGTTTAGGGGTCTTGGTCGATGCGTGCGCACATACGCACGCGGACGGACTTTGGTAGTATTCGATTAATCTAGCAGAACTTGGCAGAAGTCGATTAAGCTGGCAGAATTCAGCAGAATTCGGTTAAAGCTTCAAGTTCTATCTATTAAGTGTTTTACTAAGACATTTCTACTATAACTAGGCTAGTCCCATTACAGTACCCCCCCTTTGGCCGAAGGTCTAAAATAATACAATTTTATCATGTCGTATTTTACGTTGGGTAGCGGTATAGAGTTTTGCCGGTTCTAATTATTAAACGGACTAATTAGGATTTTCCATCCCCGGGATAGAAAATCGCTATTAATTCGGTAAAGGCGGTGAGCCGAACTAATATCTTTATAGTAGGTCTTGGCAAGGCAAATCTAACTAATTAGATAACTTTAACCGCCGGTTAAAGTTCCTTAACATCTTACGCGTTATATAACCGTGTTATAAGCGTCATAGTATTCTTTAAGCTCTTTTTAATTTTAAGTTTCCTGCTATTATATTTTGTGTATTTATGTTAGGTGGCAGTTATTTGCCTTTATATTATGTCTATTTAGCCAAAGTAGGCCGCAAAGGATGGTCCTTATGGAATTCTTTTACTAGGGAAGGCATATCGGTCTTAACTTGCTTATAGAGCTCCTAGGTTCATGTTTCGTATCCTTCCCACTTAATAAGAAGTTTAAATTGTTTAGATTATGTTTTCTATTATATATTATTAATTAAGTTAATAAAGTAAGAACCGTTACCGTTGTTAACAATTATAGGAGGTGGCGGCGGCACTTCATAAGTTATAGGTTCGTCTTTTAAGGATTATAGTAAGCTTACGTAAAATATTAGATATATTTTTATCTTAGTTAGCAGTTTAAGCTTATAAGTATACGGGCTCAATTTCTTCTTAATTTGGTATAGGCCCATAAACTTCCAATTAAGTTTCTTTAAGGGCCGTTAAGTCTTTAGGTTTTATATATTTAGGTAAACTATGTCACCTTCCTTAAAGTCCTATATAGGGGCTTGTCCTTTGTTCGCATGCCATTCCTATACCATTTAAGCGTACGTTAATTCACTTTATAATAGTTCCGTTAGCTGCTTTATTTAATTAGCGAAGTTATACGCGTCAATTAACTAAATCTGTTTAATTGTGGGTCCTATTATATTAATTTTAGGTTATGGTTCAAATCCAAGTTAGGGGTCTTATCTATAGGTCGCATAGAACGGCGTTATGCCTATTAATACGTTTATTATATTGTTCGCAGTAAACTCAGCCAAAGGCAGCCATTTTTCCCAGTTATCTTGTAGGTAGGAGCAGTACATTTATAGGTATTATTCTATAATCGCGTTTGCAATTTCGGTTTAACCATCTATCTCCAAATAAAATGCAGTCAAGAGTTATATTTAAATGCTTAATTATTTATATAGAGCTTACTAGAAGTCTAAAACAAACTAGCTTCTATAGTTAGATATTATCAAATTAGGAAGTCTATATAGCTTAAAGACGTGCTTAACGAAACACTTAGCTACTAATATTGCATTAATTAAGTCTATAGGAATTATATATCACATTTTTATAAGATAGTTAACAACTACTATAACATTTATAAACCTGTTACTGTTAGGCAAGTCAACTATAAAGTCAATTAAGATATCTTGCCATCTTTGCATTGGAATTGGCAACGGTTAAAATACTCCTTACTTCTTTATATAAGAGGTCTTCCCATGTACGCACGTTCTGTAGGCTCGAATGTATTTTCGTACATAGTCGTGCATTGTAGGCCAGTAGTATGCTTGTTAAATAATCTTATAAGTCTTTGCACGGCTAGGATATCCTGCTATAGGGGAATTGTATATAAATTTGAGTATCTTAAATTGTAAGGGTTTGGAATTCGGAACTACTATCTTCTATTAATAGTATAGTCGATTATTATGAATTTCGCATTTGGCAAGTGTAATATCTTTATACTATTGTTTTCCTATTTAAATCGCTTTTATTATATCTGCTATCTATATGTTGTTCTTGTATTTGTATTCTATTAGCTTATTAATTTCTATTTCCTATTTATTAATTTCTAATTCGTTTCTATTAAGTTCTATATCTAGAAATATAGGACGTAGTTTCTTAAAGCGTTTAGGGGGTAATAAGATCTATAATTAATTTATAATCCGTTTATCTAAGGCGTTCGCAGGTAAATCTTATAATTATTATATTAATGCATTAGGCTTCTAATTGAGTTTGCCCAGTTAGTATATAATCTTAAAGTTAAATTATAAGAGGTATTTGGCCTAATAAATTTAGCGCTGTGTTAACTGCTTTATAGTTATAAAGTACTACAGGTTTTTATAGTCTATTAATACGCGTATTAGAAATAATAATCCTTTAAGTTCTAGATGCCATTGTTTAAAGTATTTAATAATTGTAAGTAGTTCCTTATTGTATATCTTATAGTTTAATTCAGTAGGGGCAAGCTTTTAAGAGAGAAAGGCTACTAAACGTAGCTTACTGTCCTTATTATATTGCGATAACACTCCCCCTAGGGCATAATCAGACAAGTCTGTTTTAACAACACATTTAAGGTTAGGGTCAAAGTGGGCAAGAATTAAAGCGGTTATAAAGCGTTATTTTAAGTTATTAAAAGCTTATTTACATCTAGCAGTTTATTTAAATTTTATATTCTTTCTTATTAGGTTTATTAATAGTTAGGCAATTTTTAAGAACTAGTTAATAAATTAGCGGTAGAAATTTATAAATTCTAGAAATCCTTAAATGTCTTATACATTACTAGGGCTTCCCCAGTTTATAATTACAGCGACCTTTTTAGGGTCTATTTTAATTCCGTTATAGGATATAATCAGGCCTAGGTACATAACTTTAGACGTATAGAACTTGCATTTCTTAATATCGCATTATAAACCCGCCTCTTATAAATGTTTAAGGACTATTCGGATATATTTTTAATGCTTAGAAAGCGAAGATAAGTAGATTAGGATATTATTAATATACACAGTAACAAATACATTAAGGAATTTATAGAGCGTATTATTAACATATTGCTAAAACATACTAGGACCATTCTTTACACTAAACGGCATTACTAGGTATTTAAAGAGTCCCTATTATATACAAAAGGCTGTATACTTCTTATCTCCTTCTTAGATACGAATTTGATTAAAGGTAGTAACTATATTAAGCTTTATAAAATATCGTGCCTTTACTAGGCGGTCAAGCGTCTCTTAAATTAAGGGGATTAGATATTAGTTTTAAATCATAATTATATTTAAGGCTTAATAATTAATATAGAATCTTAAGCCTCCTCCTAGCTTTTTAACAAATAATACAGGTAAGGTAAATAGAGATTAACTAGGGCGAATAAATCCTTTTTCTAGATACTTATCAAGGTATTATTATATTATAAGCAGTTCTTCTTATAACATACCGTATAGCAGACCGAACTTTAGTGTTATACTAGGTTTAAGTTCTATCTTAAAATCGTGTTTATCCTAATATGGGGGTAGCTAGTCTGCGAATCGTTTTTTAAACTTGTTAATTAGATTATAGTACTCCTTAGGTACAAGAGGTTAAGGGTTAATATACTACTTTAGTTCTAGCACCTTCTTAATATCTTCTATTATTACAGCGAAGATTTTATGGTCTCATTTTCTTGCTAATAAAACAAAAGGTATAGCTTATATCATATAAATTTCAAAGGGTTTTAATGTATTATCTTCGCATTCTTTACTACAATTAGCAGTTATAGTTTTGTCGTATTAGTTTAAGGTTTATAGTAAGGGCAATTTGTATTATATTAAATTTGAATAGTCTTATACATGTTTATAGGGCAGGTGGTGTTTTAAACAATAACTTCGGCAATAGGTTGTGCGGAATTTTAGTATTTCTTTAACCTAGCTAATTAAAGGGTCGTGCTGTTTTAGCCATCTATATCTAAGTATTATCTTATATTGCTTTAGGGGTGTTACAAATAGGGAAATATATTTAAGGTATTTACCCATCCACATTTTTACAAGAGCGTAGTGCGTTAATTTACTATATATTAAGGGTTTGCCGTCAAAGCCTTATAGGCCTTAGGGCTTATTAAGTTTCTTTAAATTTAGGCATTAGGTTTTCGCGTAGTTTATATTAATAAAGCCTATACTAGTAGCTCTACTATCTATAAGAATTTGTACCTCCTTCTACTTTCTAAGTATTTAAATTTTGCCAAGTATATTAAGGGAGTTGTATTGTGTATCAGCGCTAGAAGAGCCTAGATACTTATACTCTTCCACTTCTTATCCTAAGGCGCAACTTAACCCTAGGACAATTCGTTTTCCAAGTTAGCCAAGTATAAGAGGCTTTATAACGACTGGGTATGATTTATAGAATAAATATAAGTTAAGAAGTGAGTATAGCTTAAAGAATAAGTGCGATTTAAGGAGTGGGTGCGATTTAAAGACTAGGAGGAACTACGGCGGACTTTTTTAAAAGGGTAAGTTTAGTAATTCCTTTAAATATATCCTTTTCTGCCACATCTAAAGCATTCTCTATTTGTGGCTTAAGTCCTTTGTTCGTTGGTTCCTAAGGGTGCGTAGGATTGCGTGGCGTCAAGGTCTATAGGGTCGTATATAGGTTTCGGAGAAGGGTCGCGCTTTAGGGTATATATCGGTTTCGTAAAGTCTTAAACGTAAGGCGTAGTTAGCTTTAGAGAATAAGTTTATTTATTATATTAAAGGTCCTTATTAATTCATTAACACATTATAGCAAATTTGGGTAGGTCCTTTGGCAATTCCCTACCTACTAACTATACTCTAATTTTATCTGAAATAGCTCGTCAAAGAGCAGTAACTTTAGCGGCCTTATTCCAATCTAGTTCGCTAATAAGGCCTAAAAATTCTGAAAAGAAGCTGGTAAAGTCTTGATTCTATTATTATAGGTTTTCAAGTTTAGTAACAGCGGTGTATTTATGGCTGGCGTCATTATACGTTCATTCTAATAAAGAGATAAAGATTTCGAAATTAACAAAGGTGCCATTATAGAAGAATAGGTCCATAGTTTATACAGCGTCTTTGCTTAATTAAGATATCCTATAGTTAATCTTGCTAGCTTTGGTAGGGTATTAGTTATAGTTTATTAAAAGTTTAAGGCGGAGCTTAGTTATAAAGGGACGCAGGTTATTTCAATTTCTATTAAACATTAGAGGGTTAGGAAGCTTTTCTAATTTTATAGCAAGTACTAGGTTTGTTACAGGTATGGGTTAGGCTACTATTACTAGTTTAGGGTTCGCATTTAACGGGCTAGGTTCGCATACAGTTATCTTAATTTTGTTTGTAGGTGTTACTATTAGGGTCTCCATTATAAGTGTATTAACGTTGCGGAGTTCTTCGCGGAGTGTTTCCATTTATCGCTAATACTGGGCTTCCAGTGCAGCCCGCTGCTAAGCTAAAGCATCTATAAAGGCTTCTTGTATTACAGTTAACTGTTCCCTAACTAGGGTTATAATGCTCGTAGTTAACGCGTAGGATTTAAGGTCATTTGCCATTTTAATAGTAGTTATTTTTAACGCAACGTAATATAAGGGCACGAAGAGGCTTTAGGAAAAATTTAAAGGAACAATATAAATTCTATCTAAATCTAAGGGTATATAGCTCTTACTAGGAACAAGACATTGCGTAAAAAAGAGAAAGGAATAACGAGAGAATCTTGCAATTAAACAGTTTAGGGGTCTTGGTCGATGCGTGCGCACATACACACGCGGACGGACTTTGGTAGTATTTGATTGATCTGGCAGAACTTGGCAGAAGTCGATCAAGCTAGCAGAATTCGGTAGAATTCGGTCAAAGCTTCAAGTTCTATCTATCGAGTGTTTTACCAAGACATTTCCACTGTAACTAGGCTAGTCCCGTTACATAAATAGCTTAATACTCTTTAACCATTGTGCTATAAACCTCCTATAGTAGTTGCAAAACCCTAAGAATAATTTTAACTGTGTAACGTTCTCTAGTTCTTACCAACTTACTATAGCTTCTATTTTCTTTAGGTCCATACTTAACTTGCCTAGCTTAATAATAAATCTGATAAAATTGGTCTTCTTTGTAAAGAACTTATATTTCTTAATTGCTACTAGCATCTGTTCCTCCTATAGTCTTTTTAAGACCCATTTAATGTGTTCTCTATATTCTTCCTTACTTACTAAGTAGATGATAATATTATTAAGATATACTATAACAAACTCATTAAGGTATTCTCCTAACACACTATTAATTCGCTTCTAGAATATTGCTAGTGTGTTTATAAGCCTAAACTACATAACTAATGGTTTGTATAGTCCTTCCTTTAACCTAAAGGCTGCCTTCCATTTATTGCCTTCCTTAATCCTAATCTGATAGTATGCCTATCTTAGATCTATCTTTATAAAGATTTACACGTTGCCTATCCTATCTTAGATTTCGCTAATTAAGGGTAAAGGATACCTATCCTTCCTAGTAATGCTATTTAACTGTCTGTAGTTAATGCACATCCTAAGTTTTCCATTTTTCTTTAGGATAAACAGTACTGGATATCCTACTAATAACTATAATAGTCTAATATATCCCTTTTATAAGTTCTCCTAGACAAACTCCTTAAGCGCCACTAATTTGGTTTTAGTAAGCCTATAGATTGGAAAAAACCTTAAACTTATTCCTAGTTCTAATTCTATCTTATAATCCCATACTGCATACTCTAACAGCTTTTTACTTTTTAGTAACCATAACTTTTTACCATACTTATGGTATTTCTTTAGTATATAACTTAAGCCTTACTTAGTCTCTTTATATATTGCTCCGACCTAGTACTATACCAACTTGGTTTACTGTCGTATCTTATATTATTAAGTATCTCTAATATTAACCTAACCTATAACCTAATTAATCTTTAGATTATATTCCTGTAACTAAGGCATTTCTAGTATTACCTTGTCCTATCCTAATAGTAGGATATTAAAAGACACCTTAACTTGTCTTTCTTTAATAGTTAACTAAATAGGTCCTATTTTAAGATTAATAATGCCTCCTCTATAGGCTATCTAATCTCTTAAGATTGTTGTTAATAGATACAGGTGTTTCTTTTGTCTGTATAGTAACCCTATTCTTTCCACTGCTACTAGTAATATATAGTTCCTTATTACTCCACTATCTATTAATGCTTTAAACTGCTAATCTTGCTATTAGATTTATAAATTTAGGTGTCTTCCTTAAATTCCTTTAAGGGTCTAAAGCTCTAACACTAGTTCCCTCTGGTTTTATACGCCTCCCCTTTTCCTAACTCTTAGCTGCTAGATCCTACTGGTACTTAGTCCAACTTAGGCCAATACTTAGTTTGCTTTTTTTCTTTATGTGCTATAAACAAGTGTTCTCTAGGCACTCCCACTACTATTATCTATCTAGGCATTCTTCTATAAGAAATCTTCCTGGTTAAAGTATAAGGTCCCCTTAACTCTATACTTCTACTAGGTGCCATCTATATATATACTTAGCATTTTTAAACCACTCTTCCTCCAGTGCCCAATACATCCTTACTAGGAATTTCTGGTTTTTATCTTTTAGTGCTCTATATATGTTACACATATTATCTATACAAGCTATCTATAATAGTATATAATACGCTAGGTGCTTTAGGTTAACTCTTAACTTATCTTTATCTTTAAGTTTAAACCTATACCTAGTTAACCTAACCACTAGTAACTCTACTGCGGGTACTAAGATTTATTACTTACTTCTCCAGTCCCTAAATCCTTCTTCTAGATTCCTTAACATTATAATTAAGGCTCCTTTAATATAACTTATGCGTTTTTCCGTAATAGGTTAGTCTTGGATAACTTTTTCGTTCAGCTATATATAAAAGTCTTCCTATTTATTACTATGTTATTGCCTATACTACTTTCTATATAACTGGTTTAGTGTATATAGTTTGTCTGTAAGAAAGTACCTTATTATTACTACATTATAATATCCTTTAGTGTGTCTTTCTTTAAACCTAACTGGAATATCTAGATCCTCTTCTTATTCCAGTTTATCTAACTACTTTACTCTAGGTGTCCCTACGCTAGGCCTATTAGTAACTCTTTATATAGGTGCTCTGTCCCTTATACAACCTAGCATAGCTAACCTTTTATCTAGCTTCTGCTCTTACTATATAATAATTCTTTATCTAAACTTATCCATAGTCTCTTGTTTTCTACATCTTATAGCTAAATCCTTAAAGTTATCTTACTTCCTAATCTTAGTATTAACTTTTTAATCTTTAGGCTAAATACTGTATTTACCTGGAATTGCTATAGTCCTTATTTGTTTTTCAAAATCTTGGTTTCCTATTAACGTTCTTATTCATTCCCCAAACTTATAGTTCTTAAACTTGCGTCCTATACTCATTTATTTGTTACTAAACTAAGTCGCTGCTCTTTCCTATTAGTTCTTATCCGTTATAGGTTCCTAAGCTGTCCTTATTACATCTTGCAAGTCTAGAGCCTTCCTTATCTTATCTTAAGAATCTTAAACCTGTGGCCTTTTACCTTTTATAAATAGTAAGCTAGCACTAGTAGTTATCTACTTACTTAATTATCTCTGGATATTACTCCTTCCGTCTTATAAAGTAATAGATGCCGTATTTAATAGTGTTATAATACCTATTACTAATCCGTGTTCTGTAATGGTTTTAGTCTCTACTTCTATTGCATTACCAAGGTATAAGTACTCCCAGTTAGCCTCCTTTTCTTCCTTATTACTATTAATTAATAAGTACTCTAACTCCATTATCATTATTGCTAATCTTTATCCGCATATTGCTTTAATATCTTAATCTAGCTTATAGAGTTAATCCTGTTCTTTATCTAACTCTCTAGTTCCTTTAAGCCCTCTTAACTCTGGCTCTTATAGCTAATAGCTTGCGCCATACTTAGCGTCCTTATAAATTTAGCATGCGTTATTATAACAAAACGCGAAGTGTTTAATTAAACATTCTTTTGTTTCTTGCAGTGCACTATCGTCCCTCTATACGTATGTGTCTTCTACTACTAGTCTAGTTCCCTTTACTATGTAGTTACTCTAACCACCTCTACAGTCTCTAGCGAAATAACCTTGTTTTCCACAATTTATGCAAGCTCTATCTCTAAACCACTGGCTTTGCTATAGAGTCCGCCTAAACATCTTCTGTTCTTAAGATCCCTAGTTTAGCCTCTACTCCTTAGTCCTATAATCACTTAATCCTTAACCTCTGGGTTTTTACGGTTTCTTTATCTATCTCTTAGATTCTTTAGTACCGCTTAAGTCTATTAGCTCTGCACTATTCTATGGTTTTTAGCTTTATATCTATTAATGCATACTCTGCGCCTTATATAACTATAGAACTCTATCTTACCCTTTTTTAGCTTATTCTCTTTAATAGATCCTATTATTAATCTTTATTAACTAATCTATTAAGTCTTATAGACTTTCTACATCTTCCATTAGGATAATTGCGTCCTAGACTTTAGCCTTAAGTCCTTATTTATACTGTGCTATAAGCGCCTTGTCATTCCACTTAACCTATATTATAAGTGTTTGGAACTATATCATGTACTTAATTATTAAAGAATGTTGTACCAAGTTTTAAAGCTTTTATTCCGCTGTAGTTAATGCCTCCAGGTCTTTAAACATCTATATTAGTCTCTCTACAAACCCATTCCAACTAGTAAATATAAATTATATGTCTTAGTTAGTAGTTGTTATACTACTAACTTATATCTCTGTAAGGTAAGGTTTAAACTATTCTAGTACTCTTCCTGTTAAGAACAATCCTGCGTACACCACTTAATCTATAGGTATTGCTAACTTTACTCCTTCCTATATAACCTTAAAGTGCATTTATATAAGGAATCCCTTAAGTTTTAACCTTTCTCCTAAGAATCGTTTAATTAACAGTAACTTAACCTTTACTGCTCTAATTCCATTAATGCGTTCCTTAAGTATCCTATTATTATCTAATAGGCAATTAACTATTTCCTGTAACTAACCTCTTGTAACTACTTATAAGTCTGTATCTACTATACTGGTGTCTCCTAATCCTAAGGTAGTTGCTGCCGTTAATGGCATCATGACTAGTGCTTTAGGTGGCATGTTGTTTAACCTTATTTAATACCGTAACCTTAGTAGTGAATGTGTAATAGAACCTTATAGTAGTAACTATAATGGGTCCTATTATTAGGCTGGGTATATAGGTAAGAACAATTTAACAACGTAATAATAACTAGTGGAGTGGTTGCCTATGTAACAGGACTAGCCTAGTTATAGTAAGAATGTCTCGGTAAAACACTTGACAGATAAACTTGACGCCTTGATCGACTTCTGCCAAGTTCTGCCAGATTAATCGAATTCTACCGAAGTCCGTCCGCGTGCGCACGTGCGTACGCATTGACCAAGACCCCTAACTATTTAATTATAAGATTCTCTGGTTATTCCTTTCTCTTCTTTACGTAACGTCTTGTTCTCTTTAAGAGCTATATACCCTTAGATTTAGATAGAATTTATATTATTCCTTTAAATCTTCCCCAAAGCCTCTTCGCGCCCTTATATTACGTTGCGTTAAAAAAAAATAACTACTATTGAAATGGCAAACGAACCCAAATCCTCTTTGATAACTATAAGTATTATGTCCCTAGTTAGGGAACAGTTAACCATAATACAATAGTTCTTTACGGATGCCTTAGCTTAGTAGCGGGCTGCACTAAAAGCCTAGCATTAGCGATTAATAGAAGCACTCCGTAAAGAACTCTGTAATGTCTAAGTATTTATATTAGAGACCCCGACACCGCCTGCAAATGAAATTAATATAACTGTATCTAAACCTAGCCCCTTAAACGCGAACTTTAAACTAGTAATAGTAACTTAACCCATATCTGTAATAAATTTAATACCTATTACAAAATCCAAAAAGCTCCCTAATCCTCTAATGTTTAATAGAAATTGAAATAACCTATATCCCTTTATAACCAAGCTCCGTCTTAAACTCTTAACGAACTACGACCAATACCCCACTAAAGCTAGCAAAATTAGCTATGGAATATCTTGTTTAAGTAAGGACGCTGCATGAACTATAGATCCATTCTTCTATAATAGCACCTTTGTTAGTTTTAAAATCTTTGTCTCCCTACTAGAACAAATATATAATAACGCCAGCTATAAACATATAGCTGTTACTAAACTTAAAAACCTACGATAACGGAACTAAGAATTTACTAGCTTCTTTTCAGAATTTTTAGGCCTTATTGGCGAACTAGATTAGAATAAAGCCGCTAAAGTTACTGCTCTTTAATAAGTTATTTCGGATGAGATTAGAGCCTAGTTAGTAGATAGGGAACTACCAAAAGACCTACCTAAATTCGCTATAATATGTTAACGAATTAATGAGGACCTTTAATATAATAAACAAACTTATTCTCTAAAGCTGACTACACCTTACGTTTAAAACTCTATGAAACCAATATATACCCCAAAACGCGATCCCTTTCCAAACCTAAAAAGTCCTATATACGACCCTATGGACCTCGATACTACTTAATCTTATACACCCTTAGGAACCAACGAACGAAGAACTTAAGCTATAAACGGAGAATACTTTAGATATAGTAAAAAAGGACATATTTAAAGGAATTGCCGAACTTACCCTTTTAAAAAAGTCCGCCGTAGTTCCTCCTGGTCTTTGAATCGCACCCACTCCTTAAATCACACTCGTTCTTTAAGCCGTACTCGCTCCTCAACCCATACTTATTCTATAAATTATACTTAGTTGTTATAAAGTATCTCACCTTTAGTTAACTTGGAAAACGAATTATCCTAGGGCTAAGTCGCGCCTTAGGATAAGAAGTGGAAGAGTATAAGTGTCTAGGCTCTTCTAGCGCTAATACATAATATAACTCCCTTAATGTACTTAGCGAAATTCGAACACTTAGAAAATAGAAGGAGGTACGAATTCTTATAGATAGTGGAGCTACTAGCATAGGCTTTATTAATATAAACCACGCGAAAACCTAATGCCTAAATTTAAAGAAACTTGATAAGCCCTAAGGCCTATAAGGCTTTAACGGCAAACCCTTAATATATGGCGAATTAACGTACTACGCTCTTATAAAAATGCGGATAGGTGAATACCTTAAATACGTTTCCTTATTTATAACACCCCTAAAGCAATATAAGGTAATACTTGGGCATAGATAGCTAAAACAACACAACCCTTTAATTAGCTGGGTTAAAGAAATACTAAAATTCCGCATAACCTACTGCTAAAGTTATTGCTTAAAACACTACTAACCCTACAAATATATATAAGATTATTTAAATTTAATATAATACAAACTGCCCCTACCATGGACCCCAAACTAAAACGATACGGCTATAACTACCAATAGTAGTAAAGAATGTGAAGATGTTACGCCAAAACCTTTTAAAATTTATATAATATAAGCCGTACCTTTTATTTTATTAGCATAAAAACAAGACCATAAAATCTTTGCTATAACTATAGAAGATATTAAGAAAGTACTAGAACTAAAGTAATATATTAACCCTTAACCTCTTATGCCTAAAGAGTACTATAATCTAATTAATAAGTTTAAGAAAAGATTTACAGACCAACTACCCCCATATTAGGATATATATAATTTTAAGATAGAACTTAAACCTAATATAACACTAAAGTTCGGACCGCTATATGGTATATTATAGGAAGAACTGCTTATAATGCGACAATACCTTAATAAGCATCTAGAAAAAGGATTTATTTGCCCTAGTTAATCTCCATTTGCCTTACCTATACTATTTATTAAAAAGCTAGGAGGAGGCTTAAGATTCTATATTAATTATTAAGCTCTAAATGCAATTATGATTTAAAACCAATATCTAATCCCCTTAATTTAAGAGACGCTTGACTGCCTAGTAAAGGCACGATATTTTACAAAGCTTAATATAGTCGCTGCCTTTAATCGAATTCGTGTCTAAGAAGGAGACGAGAAGTATATAGCCTTTTATATATAATAGGGACTCTTTAAATACCTAGTAATACTATTTAGTGTAAAGAATGGTCCTAGTACGTTTTAGTAATATATTAATAATACGCTTTATAAATTCCTTAATATATTTGTTACTACGTATATTAATAATATCTTAATTTACTTATCTTTACTTTTTAAGCATTAAAAATACGTTTAAATGGTCCTTAAACATTTACGAGATGCGGGTTTATAATGCAATATTAAGAAATGCAAGTTCTATACGTCCAAAGTTATATACCTAGGCCTAATTATATCCCATAACGGAATTAAAATGGACCCTAAGAAGGTCGCTGCTATTATAAACTAGGGAAGCCCTAGTAATGTATAAGACATTTAAGGATTTTTAGGATTTGTAAATTTCTACTATTAATTTATTAACCACTTCTTAAAAATTGCCTAACTGTTAGTAAACTTAATAAGGAAGAATGTAAAATTTAAATAGACTGCCAGATATAAATAAGCTTTTAATAATTTAAAATAACGCTTTATAACTGCCCTAATTCTTACTCACTTTGACCCTAACCTTAAATATGTCGTTAAAATAGACTTGTCTAATTATGCCCTAGGGGGAGTGTTATTGTAGTATAATAAGAATAGTAAGCTGTGTCTAGTAGCCTTTCTTTTTTAAAAGCTCGCCCCTGCCGAATTAAACTATGAGATATATAATAAGGAACTACTTACAATTGTTAAATACTTTAAATAATAGCGTCTAGAACTTAAAGGATTGTTATTCCTAATACGCGTATTAACGGACTATAAGAACCTGCAGTATTTTATAACTATAAAGCAATTAACGCAACGCTAAATTTATTAGGCTAAATACCTCTTATAATTTGACTTTAAGATTATATACTAACCGGGCAAACTTAATTAGAAGCCTAACATATTAATATAATAATTATAAGACCTACCTATAAACGCTTTGGACAAATAGATTATAAATTAATTATGGATTCTATTACCCCCTAAATATTTTAAGAAACTACGTCCTATGTTCCTAAATATAGAACTTAATAGAAACGAATTAGAAATTAATAAATAGGAAATAGAAATTAATAAGCTAATAAAATATAAATATAAGAACGACGCATAGATAGTAGATATAATAGAAGTAATTTAAACAGGAAAACAATAGTATAAAGATATTATACTTACTAAATACGAAATTTGTAACAATTAACTATACTATTAACAGAATATGGTAGTCCCGAATTCCAAACCTTTGCGATTTAAGATACTTGAATTCGTATATAACTCTCCTATAGCGGGATATCCTGGCCGTGTAAAAACGTACAAGATAATCCAACGAGTATATTACTGGCCTATAATGCACGACTATATATGAAAATACGTTTAAGCATGCAGAACGTATATTTGTGGAAAGACTTCTTATATAAAGAAATAAGGAGTACTCTAACTATTGTTAATTCTAATATAAAGATGGCGTGATATCTTAATTAACTTTATAGTAGATTTACTTAGTAGTAACGGATTTATGAATATTATAGTAATAGTTAACCGCCTTATAAAAATGCGATATATAATTCCTATAGACTTAATTAATATTATCTTAGTAGCTAAATATTTTGTTAAATATGTCTTTAAGCTGCATAAACTCCCTAACTTAATAATATCTAACTGTAGAAGCTAGTTCGTTTTAGACTTTTAGCAAGCTCTATATAAACAATTAAGTATATAAATACGACTCTCAACTATATTTTATCTAGAGATAGATAGTTAAACTAAAATTACAAACGCGATTATGAAATAATACCTATAAATATACTACTCCTACCTATAAGACAACTGGGAAAAGTGGCTGCTTTTAGCTAAGTTTACTGCAAACAATATAATAAATAAATTAATAGGTATAACGCTATTCTATATAACCTACGGACAAGACCCTTAACTTGGATTTAAACCACAACCTAAAATTAATGCAATAGGACCCACGATTAAACGGATTTAGTTAATTGATATATATAACTTCGCTAATTAAATAAAGCAGTTAATGAAACTACTATAAAGTAAATTAATATACGCTTAAATGGTATAGGAATAGCATATAAATAAAGAATGAGCTCCCGCGTAGGACTTTAAAGAAGGTAATATGGCTTACCTAAATACACAAAACATAAAGACTTAACGGCCCTTAAAGAAACTTAATTAGAAGTTTGTGGGCTTATACTAAATTAAAAAGAAACTAAGCCTATACACCTATAAGCTTAAACTGCTAACTAAGATAAAAATACACCTAATATTTTATGTAAGCTTACTGCAACCTTTAAAAGGTAAACCTTTAACTTGTAAAGTGCCGCCGCTACCTCCCATAATTGTTAATAATAGTAACAGTTCTTACTTTATTAACTCAATTAATAATATGCAATAGAAAAAATAATCTAAATAATTTAAACTTCTTATTAAGTGGAAAGGATATAAAATATAAACCTAGGAACCCTATAATTAGATTAAGGCCAACGCGCCTTCCTTAGTAAAAGAATTCTATAAGGACTATCCTTTGCGGCCTACTCTGGCTGGATGGATACGATATAAAGGCAAACGACTACTACCCAACACAAATACACGAAACTCAAATTTAAAAAGAACTTGAAATAAATTATAACGTTTATAACGCGATTATGTGATACACAAAATGTTAAGGAACTTTAACCGGCGGTTAAAGTTATCTGATTGGTTAGATCTACCTTGCTAAGACCGCCACCCGACACAAAAATACAACACGCGATAAAAAAAAAAAAAATTATAAACTCTTAACTAAGTTGAATTATTTTAAACCTTTGGTTAAAAGGGGGGGTACTGTAACAGGACTAGCCTAGTTATAGTAGGAATGTCTTAGTAAAACACTTAACAGATAAACTTAACGCCTTAATTGACTTCTGCCAAGTTCTGCCAGATCAATCGAATTCTACTAAAGTCCGTCCGCGTGCGCATGTGCGCACGCATCGACCAAGACCCCTAACTATTTAATTACAAGATTCTCTGGTTATTCCTTTCTCTTCTTTACGCAACGTCTTGTTCTCTTCAAGAGCTATATACCCTTAGATTTAGATAGAATTTA
>Ga0307507_10001446_pt1 | contig 53188 bp, 17 predicted proteins | sample 7_EM_MG_FD_207223 | JGI IMG/M metagenome (GOLD analysis project Ga0307507, IMG submission 207223) | Populus trichocarpa ectomycorrhiza microbial communities from riparian zone in the Pacific Northwest, United States - 7_EM | ecosystem: Host-associated > Plants > Roots > Unclassified | place... | reverse complement strand
AAATTTATAAGACTATAACTAAGGGCCTTTACGGTGTAGTGGTATGGTAAGTTCTATAATTGCCTTAATTTGGGGTTGCTCGGTCACTGCAGGAAAGTTGTAATGCTTGGCGTGGTATTAAACTTAAGGTGCCTCTGCTACCGCAGTAGTAGATACCCCAAATTTTTAACGACTAAGATTTTGGATTAAGGCTTGGTTAAATCTAAAATTAAGTTAATCGTTCTGTAAGGCTTTAGATAAGGCTTAGAATTTAACTTTGCATAACGCGTGGTTGATTTTGGTGAGCGATTAAATAAATACCTCTTCTATTAGGCCTCTATTACTTAGAAGTTGTACCTTATAGCTATAGAGCCAATTCCGCTGTCTACCTCTATAGCTACAATTAAACTAAGATCCGTATGAGGCTTATTTATAACGTATTATAGTGCTTTGATATTCTGTTAAACCTAAATAAGGTGTTCCAATAATAGGAATTTATTAATAGTTAGATACCTTCCTATTTAGAAAATATTGCACACTTATGGTTCTCTTATTAGCTTTTATAATGCCAATATAGTGTAGCGACTGGCTTCATCGTGCCTTGCTATATTAGTATGCTGAGTACGGACCCTACGTGGAAGGAGTACTATTGCGATTATAAAAGTTAGAATAAGGGCGTTATAAAATATGTGCAGCTGCGATTGCAGCAGCGTCGTGATTGGGGTGGGTAGAGACGCTATATTATAAGGAGTCGTCGATTGGGCGCGTATACAAAGCTTTAAATTCAATTTGGAGTTTAAAGGAGCTTTAAGCTCCTAAAGTTACAACTAAACGTTCTCTATAGGGATCTATCCCTAAGGATCTAGTTTGATCGTGAGGTTTAGGAAGGGGTTATAATTTAGTTAAATCTATGAGATTATATTCCAAAGTCCTTATAGCGTAGTGGTATAGTATGTTCTGCCCCTTGCCATTTGGAGCTAGCCTAATGTGATTAAAACTTAACGTGGAAGAGCTAATATGCTAAGTATATAGTGCTGAGATTTCGTTAAATGTATGACTTTAGGCGTTGTGAGACACGTACGAAAATATAAGCTTGATTTAGAGCCTTGCTAACGCTTAATTTAATAGGAAACGACCTTCTTTTTTAATATTTTTGATGTGTGATAAGTGAGAATTGAACCCGCTACCTCTGGGAGTCGTACTTGCGATATCCAATTGCCCGATCTGGCTAGGAGGCTCGGCGGCGATACAATAGGGCTCGATGACGTGATGAGGCTTAACGGCGATGCAATGAGACTTGACGACGTAATAAGGCTCGGCGACGTAATGAGACTCGACGACGCAATGAGACTCGACGACGCAATGAGGTTTGGCGACGTGATAAGACTCGACGATGTAATAAGGCTTGGCAACGTAATAAGGCTTAACAGCGATGCAATAAGACTTAACAATGTAATAAGGCTTGGTAATGTAATGAGGCTTAACGGTGATGCAATAAGACTTAATAATGCAATAAGTCTTAGCGATGTAATGGGGCTTAGGGCTGGGTAATAAGAGGAAGACTTAAGGTTACTCGGTTACTCTAATGCCTAACAGTAAAATCCAACGGTATAGTACTACTATTGATGTGTTCTAATGCGGATAGGCTATATGAAGGTTTTATCTGTGATATGTCTAATATATTCCAAAAGTCTACCTTTTGCTTGTCTTTGAGGTTAAATTTCTGGCCTATAATAAATTGAATGTTGTAGTCCGTAGGAACATAATAAATAACGGTATATTTTGCCCTATTGTTCTTAGAACTGTTAGACATAAAGTAGTAGGTAGTCTATTAACCTATATCTATTAGTGCCGGCTAATTAAGTGCGCTTAAAACGTACTAATATTGATAATAGCTCTTTTGTTTTGTAGCATAACGGGCTTAATAGTAATAGGGTTTCGGTCCTTATTATTAAGCACATTTGTTTAACGGAGCTAGGTTTGTTAATTATTCCAGTATAGTATTATATTATGGGTTAATTTGATATCTTGCACCTATTAGAAAAAGGCAGGAGGCAGATTAAATAAAATAATTAGGGTACGCTTTTCTTCGCCATTAGGGATTTCGTATATACGCTGCAACTGTGCAATTGGTAGACGAAAGCGGTAGTTATAAATGTTAGTTTGTTTATTTTAATGCCGTCTTGCTTCTCGTGACAATTTGAGATATAGAGGGAGTTGGATATTAATTTCCCTATATAGCAGATTTAGGACGAACCGAACGGGCCTGGTATAAGCTGTTATATAGTCCTTATTCGCATCATAGACGTCTTATTATATATGAAGCCGGAATCTAAAGAGTCTATATAGAGGATAGTACGTTTAGGATACCTAATCTATGGAAAGTGACGCTTTTTAGGAAAGTGGATTTAGCAAACTCTTTTAGTTATAGGAGGATCCTCTTACGTATTAATTAGGCTTTTGGAATAATAAAGATGGCATATATATACAGTCTGTTAGTAGAGAGGATACACCTTAACAGGAATTGTTAATGTATATTAGGAACAAGAGTTGGTAGGGTTGTAGGCTGGATTACTTAATAGGTGTTGTGGTAGTTAGTAGCTAGAGTAATATTAATCCGGACCAAATTTAAACTTTCTAAGGTTTAGTTATACGGTGGTTAATATTAAGATAATGTATTATAAAATATTAAATAGTTGTATATTGTCTATATATATGTGCATTATGCTAAGACATATTTTTATTATAGGTGATCGCTGCTCCAACTATACTAGCTACGCTATTTCTATTATATTATTATTAGCCTACTGAGTAGGTTGAGCTTTAAACACCTTGTGGAACTTATTAATTGTTATCCTTTTAGTTATTATACGCCTTGCTAACATAACCATATTAATTGGGTTCCACTTATCTGTACTATATATTATTAACGCAGTAACTACTGGCGCTAGCTGTCTAGATCTAGCAGCTTAGCCGAACACTTGCACCTTTATATCTACCATTATCGCCAGTTTAAGCAGATGGACTCTGTACGTAGAGACTAAATTTAGACCCTCTCCTCTAACCCTTTAGTTGATAATAAGAAACTGGACTATATTATTTTGGTAAGGACCGCCTATTAGAATATAAAACGCTTTGCAGATATCCTCTTGGTCTTTTAGGGATGTCCTAAACTCTATTTAGTGAACAGTCGAATATTTAGACTGGCTAAGCCTTTTATAGAAATACTATATTATATTATTAGTAATAGTTTACCACCAGTCTAATGGCTAACTTATAAGGCGTAATAGTGTATATGCCGCTGGTTTGTAACTGCTAAACAGTAGTCTCTTATTAGGATTCCTTTTGAGTACTTTATTAACATATTTTATAATTCCCTTTAGTTTCCTAGAGTTAGCAATTATGCTTTAATTCTTCTAAAGTGGATTCTCGTCTAAAGGTTTATTCTATTTTTTGCTATAAAACTCGTCAACTGTCTACCTCGGCTTTATTCTAACTTTTTTCTTATTTTTCCACCACGCATCCTGCTACTTATCTCCTATCTTAGCTAGACCTAGAAAGATGGCAAAAATTTTTAATAAGCGACTAGCTCCCTCTAGAAATTGATCTATATTAAAGACAGGTTCTTCTTCTTTTTTTTCTTTAGCTTTCCAGTGTCTAAAAGCTTTATTTAGCTGTTTGAAAGCTTCTAGGGATGCTCTATGCTAGAGCTTCTTAATGTACGGCTTGAATATTAAATTGTTCATTATATAGCAGTCTTGGTAGATGACTAGTGGTAGCTTATTAATTACCCTCCCATTAAACCATTGGTCTTCCCCTATTCTGCGTATAATTAAGATCTTTGCAATTAAAGAGGAGTATTTTTTAAAGCCTGTAATAACCTTGTTTAGAAGAGAAGAGTGATTAGCTGCTCCTAGCTTTTTATATTTAATTAATGCTTTAATATTGCGACTATTAATTAATTTTGTATTTGGGTAATCTGCCTAATTAGGGGCCCTGAAAATTTCTAAGGCAGGAATTAGACTTGTAAAACCTTTACTAGTTAGCGTACCGGAAGTAAACACTACTAAAGGTTAAAAGGTATAGTAGGCTATTTTACTATTGCCGTCCTTATAAGACAGGCCTGGGTGTTAAAAGCGAGGAAATACTGCTTGATTATTGTATACTTGTTTGGCCATTTTTATTAGATAACCTGTCTCTAACCTATTTGTATAGAACTTGTTGGTAAGAATCCTATTAATGATACAATAAGGACCACCGTCTCTATGGAGATTGAAAATAGTCTTATGCTATTCCTAAGTGGTCCAGGTTGTTGCCTAAGTTTGTAATATTGTAATTATAAGATACGAAGCCGATCTTGGGTCCATTTTCCACTAAACCTTTTTGCCTTCTCCTTTGCATTTTATAGGTTTAAGAATGTCTTTATTTTTATCTATAAAATTATACTTCTTTGTGCTGGACCTAATAAAAGCTAAATAGCGTACGCGAACTTGTAGTTTGCCTCTAGGAATATAATTATTTAGTTCTGAGGTTTTAAACCATGATTTAATGTCTTTAACTGCTTAGGGTAGTAGATTCTGTCTAGTAATATATATAGTTGGTTTTACTGGCCAGTAAAGGAATTTTCTGGTGATACTTCCCTTAATATAATAGCACTGTGGCATGCCATCTATTTGACTTGGGCATTGGGCGTTAGGGGGCTGCGGGTATTTGTCTATGCTAGGGGTAAGGTAGAGACTTTTATCTCTACCTTCTTAATTTTCCTAATTAAGCCAGTTGAGGTTGATCTTGGTTATTAATATGCTGGTGTACTAGATTAAGAGCATTTAAAGTGTTTTGCCTAAACCTATTATATCCGCGAGAAAGGTTCTACCTAGGGCTATATAATTGCGAAGAGTATAGGTAACACTAAGCAGCTAATATGTCTACATAGCTTTACCCTTTTTTATGCTGTATAAGTGGAAGGTTGCGTCTTAAAGAGTGTTGCAAATAGTTAACAGAAACAAGAGGAACCGTAGCGCCTTTACCTATAATACTGGGTTAATATATGCTTCTTATATGTCTTTTAGGTGATTAGCTTCCTGATTAACCTTCTTAATTCTATTCTTATGCTTATCTTCTGGTTCCTTGTTAGTCGAAATAGGGTTAATTAAGGCGTTAAAGTGGCGGCGCTCCTATATGTGGTTAAGATTAATTTCCCCAATATAAATTAGGTTAGGGTTATTATTTATATCCTTAAATAATGTATTGATAAACATTTTGCGATTAGACTTTGGCCATTTATTATACTATCCTTTTATTTTATCCTATAGCATTGTCTTAAATGTTTATACTTTGTCTAGATCTATGCCTTTTAAGAGCTCTAATTTATTTAGTAGGGGCTGGTCTTTACTACCACGGGTTTAGCTACGAGCAGTTTTAATTATAGCCGGCCGTACAGCTGATGATGTACCAGTAGGCATAGATGGCGGTGACTTTGGGGTTAATATAGGCTTTGGATTTAACTGCTTAGATATAGGTGGCATGGACTCTGGAATTAACTGCTTGTAACTACTTTAACCTAGGGTAGGTATGCCTATTCTTCTCCTAGTTAGCACTGGTTGTGTAATATTAGGGTTAGAGTTGGACTTGGAATTACTCTTATTAAATCTTATACCTGTAAATATATGTTAGATAACTCTATACAATATTATATAATCTTATATAAGTTGTAAAGTCTCTTACGCTTTGTAATCTGATTGGGATTTTTAATTCTAATTATAATTATATTAAGTCTAGCCTTCTTTATAGAAAGCACTGTAAATGCTAGGTTTATGTGGTTAAGAATTGGTATACTAGTAGTTAGATCTACTATAGCCCAGCTATCCTTATATTTATCTGTTGAGAAGTTTATACTTATCGCGGCCTGCAGCTTGTTATATCCATAGTGATATATATTAACTTTCTCTAGAGAATCGGATAACAGATGCTTATGCTTAGTTTTTAATGTAAATCCGTATGGAATGGGGGCCCTATTTAATGGCGTTTTATCTAGGTAACTGTATACAGTAAAGCTTATTTTATAGAATGGTGTAGGTGTGGTATTTGGCTGTTATGGGACTTTAATGGACAGACCACTAAGCACCTGGGCAGCCTTAGAGGTTGCCCTTAATCTGGATAAGTTAATAGACTGCTCTCTAAAAGACAAGGCGCTATGCTTTAGAATAATATCAGCTATTATAACCTCTACGCCTCTACGTCTGTTGGTTGTTATGTGTCGCCATATAGACTTTTTAGTGGCGATAGCGAAAGCTTTGAACTCTGATGGCAGATTAGATCTCTTAAACACGTGCCTATACTTGGTGTTGAGAAGGTTAAAGACTATGCGCTTAACTCCATTTTATATAGGCCTGGACGCTGGCAACCTACTGCTAGACGCTTTGTTGATTTTGCTAGCATAGTATTAGAGGATCTCTTTATATATTTTTTTGTTAATCGCGAGTCCTTGCTGCAGCTTTGGACCACTTATTTACAATAAGTTCTTATTAGTTATAGTGGTTAAGTACTAACTAGAGTCTAAGTGTGGCGCTGCTATTGTAGTTAAGGACCCTATATATTCATAAGCGGGTAAAAGCTTTATGTAGAATAGTATGGAGTGACTTATAAAGACAGTGGAGTGGATAATGTATTAGATAATTAGAAACAATCCATAAGATAATCCTAATAGTTATAATAAGAAGGTATGCCAATGGTGTTAACTTAAGATAATAGCGGATTCTAATGAGAGCGATATAAGAGTAATATAAGAAATAGAATAGAATGCAAGTCTTAATGCGAGAAGTAGGATAAGATGTAAGCTTTAATATGGGCAGTAGAACGAAATGTAAGACTTAGAGTGAGAAACGGAATAAAAGGTGCGTAGCGAGACAAGATATAAGATTTGCGCTATTAACCAAGTGAATAAAATTGCAAGATGTGAATAGTAAGGTATATAAAAACAAGTGTAATCCGTAGTAGAAGCCTCAGAACGTTAGTTGTTATATATATTATATAGGAAGCTAAAGAGTTACAGATAGGGTAATGGATGTCCTAATAGGTATACTTAAGCAACTAGACTAGATATATGATAATAAAAGAGCTGATAATTCTATTCTTTGTATTATAACTGGTTAGTAAAGCAGCTCTAGAGAGGTGGGGGAACAAGTTTAGGACAATCTAAGACATTAAAAAATGTCTAAGATTGTACAAAAAAGTGAAATATAATATAGCATTTTATTCCATGAGTGTAAGGTAAGGTGAAATGTATAGTAGAGAGAGGTAGGGGGATGATCTAAGATATTATAAAAGGTCCAAGATTATACGAAAAAAAGTGAAATATAATATAGTATTTTATCCCACAAGTGCAAGATAAGGTAAAGTGTATGGTAGAGAGAGGTAGGGGATAATCCAAGATATTATGGAAAGTCTGAGATTGTACGAAATAAAGTGAAATATAATATGGTATTTTATCCTATAAACGCAAGATAAGGCTTTAGGATACCCTTTTACCTAAAGTATAACTTATTTTTGAGCTATGTTACTGATAAAGCAACTTTTTTTTGGGTGAGCTGTTATATCTACTATATAGGCAACCTAAAACTAGTATCCTAGATCCTACTTATGGCTACTACGCTTTATATTAAAGATATTCACTAGACTTATTTGTATATAGGTCCCGTAGTCCGAATTGTATATTAAGCCATCTATAATATAGCTATTGTTACTCTAGCCCTGTAACACCGTACTCTTATTTATGTGCCTTTTTCTTCTATTTCCTGCCATTGTTTGCTTGATCTTTTAAACTTCCATAGCCGCCTAAACCGACACTATAGCCTCTTTATCTTCAAAAACATAGCTACGTTAAGCTTGCCTTAGCCTCAATTTCTCTAAACGCATACTGCCTAGAAATGTATCCCGCCTTATATAACTACTATAAGCTCTACCTACAATATGGCGTCTGGTGCCCTAGCGTGGAGCGGGCTTTTTTAAAAGCCGTATTATAATGCCTTCTAGAGACTAAACACCTGAAGCTTTTTTAGCCGCTGTGAATAAGGGAGATGCTAATACGCAAATTGACGGTGGTATACTGGGTGGAGATGGCCCTAATCTTCGCAAGCTAGGGTAGGATGTTGAGGTTAAGCTGGCCGATCTATAGGCTAACCTAAATAACCTGTTCTTTTCTGGCAAATCATTTGAAGAGCTCTAACTGTATTTTAGCTCTCCGCACCCTGGTAGTATATAGGCTCGTGCTGATATGTCTGTTTAACAGGAAACTGGAGATGTTAAAAGGAATTCTAGAAATGAACTTTTGAAAGCCGTTAAAGATAAGCAGTTAGCCTACAAGATATGGGCTTTCTATTTGGTTACTTCGCGGGCTTTAAATTATCTATATTGTTGCTGATACCTATTATCCGGCCTAGCCCTCTAGCATTACCCTAATGACAAATATAAGACTTCCGGGCGGCAGCTTAAGTTGGATATTAGTTAGAACTTTATATACCTAAGACCGGATATTGTGGTTCTAAGTGCTAACCTATTTAGTTATCTTAACTTGACTAGCACTACCCTTAATCTTCCCTTTTTTTTTTTGCTATAGCTTATATAGAAATAACGGAATCCGTAGGTCTGGATAGCTAATATCGTTGGGCTCTGTAATATTGGTGGTAAATAATATCTTCGCCGTAGCTGTGGTCCTATAGCCATTGCCTAAGAATACTGTATATTGTTATTTAGACGGATAAAGGTTTTTTAGGTACTATTGAGTTTTTGGTTTATAGTGTCTAGTTCTGCTACTTTGGACTCTTTAAGTCCTTAAACTCGGTGTTAAGCTTAGTGTCAAGCTAGTTATACTTACGCTTTAGCGTATAGTTTGGCTACCTTGGACTCTTTTAAGTCCTTAAACTTGGTGTTAAGCTGGTTATACTTGCGCTTTAGCGTCTATTCTGGCTACCTTGGACTCTTTTAAGTCCTTGAACTTGGTGTTAAGCTAGTTATACTTGTGCTTTAGTATCTAGTTCGGCTGCCTTGGACTCTTTTAAGTTCTTAAACTCAGTATTAGGCTAGTTATACTTGTGCTTTAGCATAACTAGTTTTGGTGAGAAAATAAAAGGTATACTTTTGGCAGCCATAAAGCCAAGCCACTTACATAGATTAAATACCGGCAATTAACCGTTAGTACTATAATACGCACTCTTTGCGCCTGGAAATAATACTATATTGTTTAATATATAATTAGCGACAATGCAGCGGAGCTGTCTATGGTGTTCTTATACCCCTAAGAGTTATAGCGGCCTTTACCAACACCTATAGTGCTGCAAAAGGCGGCTGCCTAGCCACTAATACGTCTACAAAAAAGCACGCGAAGAGAGATACAATACTTGTATATTTATTGCGGCCCGACTGCTTATAATTCGCGATTAATTCCACCACTCTTACTGGTTAGATAACGCGTGATTGTAACTGGATGGTATAAACACGGATACTAATAAGTATGCTCCGGTGGCGGTAAAATATGAGCAAAATGCCCATTTGGTGCCTCCATGCGGTATACTATATTAGAAAAGCATTATATCGTTATTATTATTACTTAGAGTAGAGATATTTGAAGCAACTAAGAATATAAAGGCGGGTGAACCAATTTTATGTGAGACCGATAATAATGTGTAGTAAGTTAGCTAGACAATTTTAGATATTACTATATTATAATATGATAATAGCTAAAGTATACTATATAATCCTTTTTGTTCGGAGTTTGATTACGCCTTTTTAATATAGCTGCACCGCATTCGCTATATAAAGGGAGACGTTGACGCACTGCTTAAAGACACCCGCCTTAGCCTATTTTATGGCCTGTTTAGCTTCTAATCTGCAAATTAATAGGAAGAACTGATTACCGCTATTTTATTTGGTATATAAGATGAATAATAGCTCCGATTAGAGTGTAAGGTGGAATTGAACGTTAAAGGCTTTAAGTAGAGGGAATACTATATTCTTTACTAGGATATTATAAATGTAATTACCTTTCTAATTGGCTATTGACCCTTTAAAGATGCACTGGTATATGCACTAAAGAGACTCTATAATGCCGAAAACTACCGAGTCTATAACGAGCTATATAGCGGTGATTAGTGGTGGGAGATACAAGGTAAGCTTTCTAGCGGTGCTATAGTAGTTCCTATACTTATAGTAGTTAATAAGACCCAGCTAATAATGTACTATGGCAACAAATCGGCCTGGCCTATATATCTTACTATTGGTAATCTTAACCGACAAGTTTGGCGCTAATAGATATCCCCCGCAAATATCCTTGTCGGCTTTGTGCCAGTTGTTGAAGAAAAGGATAATAATATAAAAAGTAAAGCATATTATAAGGCGATAAGAACTATACTTAAATATAAGTCCTGCTTTAGTATTCTAATGCTATATCCTATTAACTAAAATACAATAGCAATTAAGTATCTTGCAGAAAGCGGCGTAGACCTTTAATATGTGGATAATTTTATGCGACGATGTTATCCAATTATGTGTGGAATAATGGCAGACTATAAAGAACAAGTGCTACTTACAGGTATTAAAAGCTGATAGTACTGTACTATGTGCTAAGTCCCCCCTTTGAAGCGCGAGAACTTAACTAAGAAATAATACCCGCTATGCACCTATAAGGAGACGAGAAGATAGATTAAACGCTAGTAACTAGAGAACATTCTTCCATCCTTAGACAACTGGGTATACCCAGTAGAATGTTTTACGTAGTACCATCGCCTATTTAATATCTATAAGGGCATGATGGTAGATGTTTTATATTAGCTTCTAAAGGGTATCGTTATATAACTTATCGAATGGGTATAGAAACTGGTAGGCGATATTGTTTAGCTAAAAAGAAAAAGAAGAGGGACGAAGATAACTATAACAAATATATCTATAGAGGCTTAGCTTAATTAGCGTTTTAGACAAGTCCCGGCTTTTATAGGGCTAAAACGGTTTAATAATCTGTTATTTAGTAAAGTTACTTAATGGACAGGTGATAAACAAAAAGCTATGGTTTGTTAACTTGTTGCTATGCTAGCCCTACTGCTGTCGTCTAGGGAACTATATGCTATGTATTTTATAAGAGCCGTATGTAACTTTGTTATTATGGCTTAGTATCGCACCTATGACGAGGAGATACTATGATATATGCACCACGCCCTATATTGAATTGATATGCTTAAAGGCGTGTTTTAAAGTTTCCGTCTAAAGGCAAAGGATTTTAATACGGGCCATTTTAATATACTAAAATTCTATGCCCTTATATATTTTGAGGAAAATATCCGCCTGTACGGATGCGCAGATGGGTACTGCACTGGCGTAAATGGCGAAGCTGGACACCGTTATATTGTTAAGGCGTTTTATAACTTAACAAATAAACGGGATTCGCTATCTTAAATCTACTCTTATAATTTAAGACGGGTAGCAGTACTAGTAATGGAAGACGAAATAGCTTTTATAAATAGTGATTCTGTACTATAGTCTTCCTAGTGTCTGGAGGTGCAGGTTACTTAACTAATATAGTATTTAGCAGTTGCAAAGCTTTGGTGGCCTTTGGAAGATATAAATAGGGCAATAGATCTTATCTAGAGGCGTTTTAGGTTAAAGACATGGCTTTATGTATCTTATGTGGCAAACTGCTGCAAAATCCCAGGGTTTTTAGACGGCATTGTGGTATTTATCTAAGAGTGTAGGCGAAAGCTATAAGGCGAACGTGCCTAGAACTCCAATATAGACCGGAAAAAGAAGGACCCCTTATAGGTTAAGCGCCTGCTTGTTAAAATACATCTATCTATCCGCTGTTGGAAACGAGATAGAAAAAATGCAACTGACCTTAAGGGCTAAATTAGTGAGGTAGTACGTTATATACTAAATTGGCAATGTTCTAACTAGTGGAGGCGTGATTACGTATAGGTCTAAGAGTATATAGATAACGGCGACCGTATTGGAAAAGGCTGCACGCCATTAAGTGGAAGACTTGTAGGCCAGCTTTAGCTAATTGTTACTGTTCTAGATATTAAAAGGTTAGATAAGTATGGTGTATATATGTAGTATACTGGAGCTATGGTAGAGCTGCTTTAGCTATTGAATTATAGACTACCGCATCCAACACATGGCATGGTTGAGGTGAAAAGGTGGCCGTGCTTAAGTGTAAATACTAGGTAAGTACTTGGAGGTGGTTGCTTTTATTTAATGCTATCTATTCTATAAAGCGCGTATGTTGTTCTAGCCGCTACTTCTTGTCTAGATTTGTACTATGTTAATAATTATATTAATTGGGACTAATATAATACTTTATACTCGGATAACTTTCTTAAAGAAGGAACTCGCATTGCGTTATTATATAGAAGCTAGGACAAATAGTAAAAGTAGCTAAGCTAGCATAGAACCTATATAAGACTATATGGGACTATATAAGATTGTATAAGATTATATGAGATTGTATAAGATTGTATAAGATTATATAAAATTATTTTAATCCTAATATATATTATAAGCTAGCATACTGCAGGCTAAGAAAATAGTAAAAATTTATTTGCGCAATTGGTATATAACTTTAAAATAATATATTACATTACCTTAATTGCATGTTAAGGAATGTACAGTTAGCTTTTAAAGTTATCAAGTTAGTTAACTGCGTGTTATTTAAATTTTAAGTTGGTTAATTGCATATTAAGGAATATACAGTTAGCTTTTAAAGTTGTTAAGTAGGTCAACTGCGTGTTATTTAACTTTTAAATATGTTAAGTTGGTTAATTGCGTGTCAAGTTGGTTAAGTTGCATGTTAAGTTGGTTAATTGCGTGTTAAGTTGGTTAATTGCGTGTCGAGTTGGTCAAATTGCATGTCAATTACGCGAAACGCGAAAAACAAAGTCTACTTGAATCTCATCCTGCGAATATTTTCCCGATGTAATAATAATAGTAGTAGTAGTAGTAGTAGTAGTAGTAGTAGTAGTAGTAGTAGTAGTAGTAGTAAATATAGTAGTAAATATAGTAGTAAAAGTAGTAGTATTAGAAGTAGTAATAAAAGTAAAAGTTATAGTTAAAATAGTAATAAGGTTAGTAGTAATGATAGAGATAGTAGTAGAAATAGTAATAGAGATAGAAATATTAGTAGAAATAGTAATAGAGTTAGGAATAAGCAAGCAAGCAGGCTTGGAGGCCGTGCGAAATGCCGTACAAGTGCTATATAGTGGTAAAAGCTCAAGTGCAAGATCATCAATATGGTCTGTGGTAGTGCAAGGTGCTCATGTCAACCTGTGCACGAAATTTTCATCGTCCATCAGCTTGGCTTGCTTGCTTGTTCCCAACTCTAGTCTTTCTCGCCATGGAAGGCATCAATAGGGTGGAGACGAACGGGGATGCGCGCTGGGCCGCAAGGAGTAGGATGAATGAGTCGAGATCGGTAAAGGGCGGAGGTACAGACACTCTTTTTGGGAGGAGCTGCGCTGTCGGCTGAAATGCCGTCGATGGGCTCGGCGAAGAGATGGGACTTGTTCGCTGGGGGAGGCTTACCGAGCCATACTGAAATACGTTCCTTGAGTTTCACAGGGTCACTCCTACCTTTGCTAGGTCGGTCAGGGTGTATTATTCGCACTTTGTTTTCCTCTACGATCTGATCTGGGCGGGCGTAGTAGAATCGAGTGCCCATCAGGGCTCCGCAAAGCAAGGCGACAGCTTCACCCTCTAGATTCCACGAATCTTGCCCACGGTAGCTGTAGTCGTAGGAGATCCGGAGGGATTTTGGCCGGCCTTTCTCCGGATTCGGCGGCAGTTTTATTATCTGGTGGAACCGGATGTTGCACAAGAGTTCTATCGCACTAAGATAAGCCAATCATTTCTAATGAATCAGAGCAGTAGCAGGACCGGCCGTTGGCAAGGATCGGTATCTGCCATCTTAAAGTAGTGTTGGAAAACAACAGAAGAAATTTTAGGGGCGAGAGGGAAAATTTGTCATGATATAATAACAAATCCTTGCCAAAGGTAGGTGAAAGTCTGCTGTTAAGTAGGATAAATATATATGCTTGTTCTAGTATGCTGTACACAGCAAACGCGACTTTAGCATCGTGAATAAGTTAGAGAAATAGCAAGCAACGACGTGCGAAATGACAGCAATGGGACTTTTATAGACAGCTAGTGAGTTGGCAAGACCTTAACAAGAAATGAAAAGTTGAAAGGTGTGAGCTGAAATACGAACCTTAGCTCTCGAGTGCCAAGTGGCAGGGGTGGAATGCCAAGTGCCCGAGCTCGAGAGGGCCCCTCTCCTGAGTTACTGGAGGAATCAATCTCCAGCTATTACCATTATATTGAAGGTACCAAGGGACTCAATTCTTTCCTTGGTTTAATTAATGGGCATATAGTTAATTTCCCCACTTAGATGTAGCCGTGCGGTATATTCGGGGAAAATAAAGCACTCCTACGAATCTTTTTGTTGAATTAAGGCTATGGAGCTAAAACTCTATATATTGCTTATTTTCTATATAGGTGGTTGAAGAGGTTTCAAGGAACTTTAACCGACGGTTAAAGTTGTCTAATTGGTCAGATTCCTGCCAAGAGATTTCTCCCACAAGTCTCATTACGTGATATCGTTGCGGGCTTGTTTTCCAACACCTTCCCTCAAGCTCAGTCGACAATACCGCTATATACACTATATATAGGGGTGTAGGGTTGCTTAGTAAGGGTTGCTAAAGCTCCTCTAAGGTGGAATAAGTATCTAATAAGGAGTTACGCCCTTTCTAACGTCTAGAGACAGCGCCTGCTCCGTAAAACATCTCTTAAAATTTTTGGTAGCACCTCCCTATAGGTGTTCTATATTGCCTATAGAGCCCTAGAGGCCCTATAGCCTCACCCTATATCTCTCCTAGAGTATATCCATCCTTCCTACCGGTATAAGCCCTCCCTAATATCGTGGCCGTTAGATTCGGGTGGTAGGTTTAAGTAGTAGGTTTAAGTAATAGGTTAGTAGATTAAGGTTAAGTTCTATCACTTATTTTAAGGCCATAAGGCGTTGTTTAGCGTACTCTCTGAGGATCTACTAATTATGCACTGATTTCCTATTAAGGCCTAGTATAGTTAATTAAGTTTCTGCACCATCTAAAGGTGTTTAAGGAAGGCGTAGAACTAAGGACCCGTAAGAGGCTTAGTAAGGCCGTCGGCCGCTATATTAATTAAAGCAACGTATATAAGGTTAATCCTGTTACTATTTATTTTATCTCTTACGTAGTAAAACTAGATGTCAATATGCTTTGTTTAATTATGCTAAACTAGATTTTTAGCCAACGCTTTTACAGCTTGGTTATTAGTTTTAATTAAGATCCTAGCAAACTATTTGCTCTAGTCTAGTACACCTAGTTTAGTAAGTAAAAGTTAAAGCCATATAGCCTCTTTTACTGCAGCCGTTAGAGCTATATACTCTAATTAACATATTAATAGTAAAACGGTAGCTTATAGCTTTAATTTCCATAAAATTGGTCCTCCGTTTAATATAAATATAAAGCCCAATATAGAGCGTCTTGTGGTTTTATTTTATCCCTAGTCGGCGTTACTAAAGTTAATTGGTATAAGGTCTAGGTTCTTATTGCCTCTATAGGTAATTCCTCTATTAAGTAAGCCGGCCAGGTATTAAAGGATAAGTCTTACGGCCGTTATATAGGTAGAGGTAGGATTATAGGCGAAACGGCTTACTGTTAATACTATAAAGGCGATATCTGGCCTTGTTTCTATTATAGGAAACATAACTAAACTAACTATACTCTAGTATCTTCTAATGTCGTCCTTACTAGTAGTTTCTTAATTGGCTACAAGCCTAATTAAGTGCTTTATAGGTACTGGTAAGGTATTAGCCTTTTATAATCCAAAACGTTTAAGAGCTTTAATAAGGTAGGCTTGCTATAAGAGTGTAATCTTCTTCTTTATTTAATCTCTTGTGACTATTATGCCCAAGTAAAAGCTTATTGGCCCAAGATCTATCATTTAAAAGGCTACTTTAAGCTCTACTTTTGCCCAATTAACTACTATTATATCTTTATGGATAATCTTAGTGTTATTAACGTAGGCAGAAATAATTAAACCTTTCTATCCTTTACTGGTGGCGAATATACTGTGATCCGCGTATAGATAGTAAAGTCTAAGTTTTTCTAGTAGAAACTTTAAGAGCGTCTTATACTAGATTTAAGGTAACTGTTTTAGTCTATAGAGGGCCTTTTTAAGGCGGCAGACTTTGCCAGCTTCTTTATAGCCTTTTAGTATAATAACGTAGAGTTCTTAATTAATTAGTCTATAGAGAAAGGCGGTTTTAACATCCATCTATTTAATTTTAAGGTTATAGTAGGCAGTAATCGCAAATAGAGCTCTAAAAGCTATAGGTTTTACTACCGCAGTAAAGGTCTAGTTATAATTAACACCGTACTGCTATAGATATCCCTTAACGACCTATTTAACCTTATAGCGGAGGACCTCGCCATCCTTTCCCTTTTTAACTTTAAATACCCATTTACCAGTAAGAGGCTTATAAGGAGGCTTAAGGGAGGTAAAGTTAATAAGTTCCTATATCTAGTTCTTAATTAGAGACCCTACCTCCTCTATTATTACTTTTATCCATTCTTTACTATTTGGGCCGTTAATTGCTTGGTTGTACATATAAGGCTTATCTTCGTTAATTAAGGTAGTAGATGTGTACGTTTTAAGATCAGGTGAGCTAGTATATTAAATATAGCCGGCTAGTAGAGCCATAGGATCAACCACGTCGTGATTGTTTAAGTAAGGGTTTTAAGGTGTAGATTATAGAGGAAAGGTAAATAGAAGGGCTATTAGTTCATTACCTATTTTGTTGTCCCAGTTGCTTAGTAGCTTATTAATATTATTAGCCTATTAGTTAAGGCTTTAGTCTGTACCTGTAAGGTTTATAAGGAAGGCAGTAGGGTCGCTTAGTAGGTTAATTCTTAACGTCTAGCGGCCTAATTAAGTAGTGGTTATAGTAAGGTTTTTGGGCAGAGACTTAAGTCTATAGGGTAAGCTATCACAACCTTCCTTCTAATTAATTCTTTATTGTCTTTTTCTTAATAGAGGCTTTAGCTAAGGAGTAGTAGTGTCTTCCCTCTCTTACTTATTAAATAAGTCTATGGATTCTTCTATAAATATAGTAGCAGTCTTTAAACTAATATTACCTTTATAGATTTTAATGTCTTTAAGGCGCTTAATCTTCTGTTCGTCTAGTAGCTAAATGCAATAGATTATCTTGCCGTTATAGCCAATTAGAATACCCTTCTTTGCTTATAGAGCGAACCTAACTAATTTCATACGATCTTTTTTGGCTATAAGGGAATAGACAGTAGATCCTAGAGCCCTTAGGTAGTATACTAAGGGAGGTTTACCCTTAAGCTTTTTATAAGGTAATATGCCATTAAGAGCTCTTGTAGGGTATCTGTTTTTAATATATATAGCTATAAGAAGTATATCAGGCTATAGAAAGTCTGGTATATTGCCAATAAGGATTATTAAGCGGGTAATCTTAGTAGAGGTTCGCTGCGAGCGCTTTACTACTCCGTTCTCTTCTTAAGCATATAAGGCGGCAGGTTTGAATTCTATACCTAGATCGTCTATCTAGGTAGTTGCTTTCTTGCTACAAAGCTCCGCTTTATAGTTAGTATAAATTCTAGCAATTTTAAGGTCAAATTTAGTGTGGATCTAGTTATAGTACCTTTATAGAGTATTAAGCCACTCGTCCTTTGTATAGACGGTATAGATTATAGTGAACCTCGTATAGTTATTGGTAAAAGATACGTAGTATCTTTCGCCTTTAAAGCTAATGGGGGTAATAGGCCCTACTAGATCCGTGTGGATAAATTAAAACAGCCGTATAGCTTATTCTTAGGGCGTTCTATTATACCTCTTTTAGCCTTTAGATTAAGCGTAGGGCTTATAGTATTTATTGCTAATGTTATTAAACTTAATGCTAAGTTTATTTAGGTAGCGTCTAAGGTTACTGTAGTTAAGGTGGCCAAATTAGTAATGCCAAATAGGTAGACTTTTGTTGTTTTTAATAGTCTGGAGGACCGATTCTGACTGGTAGTTGTACTGCCGAATTAGGTAGAGTTGTTGAATTTTAGGCGCGTATCCTATTACCTTGTTATTGCATTTAAGTTCGTGAGTCTTATTGTTAAAGAAGATGCCTATTTCCTTAAGTCAGCTTTTAGATAGTAGGTTTACTGGTAAATATGGCACGTAAAGAATATTGTATAGAGTAAGCGTGCTTCTGTGGCTTCTATTAGGTAGTGCGGTTTATATAGAGACGGATCCTTTACCTTCTAATTAAGCTCTATAGGGACCAACTGTACCTAATAAGGTGTTGTTATTAACGTAGTTAAAAAGAAGTTTACGGTCCTTGTAGTAGTGGATAGTAGCGGCGGTGTCGTAGACAAAGTCATACCTGCTTAGTTAAGCTTATATAACCGCTGCTGCAAGCTCTTATTATGGATTTACATCAAGCTTAGCCTAACTGGAGTGTTTGTTAAGCTAGATAGGCGCTTAAGTTGTCCTTTACTTTTTCCTTAAGCGGATCCTATCACCAATTTCTTTTAGAGCGTTGTCTGGCTTCCTCTCCTAGCAGTTTTCTTTGTAGTGTGTAGTTCTGTTATATCTTACGCAGTTAGGGTGTTTACATATCCTAACTAGTGCTGTTTTTCTCTTTATAGACCCTCTATTGTTTAATTATACTATTAGTGCAGTAAAGACTTCCTAATTAAGTTCGCTGTTAAAGATAATAAGTTCCTTACCTAAGGCTTATAGATTGGTGTTTTCCCACATCTAATTTGTTTGTTTTATTGTTTTAAACTAAGCATAGCTAGTGGAGTTAACTCTGTATAGAAGGGCCGCTTGGGCGAGGACCTTATAGTTAATAGGTTAGTTTATTTTAATAAGACGATTAAGGTTTGATATAATATAGGAGACAAACTTCTCTATATTCTTAAAGTCTTAAACGCGCTTAGTAAAGAAGGTAGCTATAATATTAGTAATAGCTGCTAGATTAAGATCCTTAAAGTGTTCTTTTAATGCCTTTTATTTTTTAAGCGCCTGTCTAGCGTTTAATATAAACGGCTTATAGATATTGCTAACGCTCTAGTTAATAAAACCGGCTGCGTAGGCTAGCTATTTCTTATATTTCTCCCATTCCTTTACTAAGTTAGCTGGTTTAATTTTTAGCTATTTACTAGTAAAGCCTAAGTCCGCCTATTTCTCCTTAATTAATTTAAGTATAGGAAGAGGTTATAGTGGATTATTAAGGACCTACTTAATGTTTTTAAATTAGAGGTGGTTTTGTATGTTAATACTAAACATCGGCCATGTTAGCGACTTAGTCAATCGAGGCACTAGCACGGCAAGAGGGACGCGCAAGCCTGTACAATTAGTAGTCTATAAACGAGGATCCAAAGCTAGAGAAAGGAAGGGAGAAGAATAGCAGCGCCGTGCGAAGTTTTATGCGGTCCTCTAGTCACGTGGGCTTACGTGACTTAGCGTCTACCATAACGTCTACCATAATCCACCGTTTTCCACCAGCGCCGTAATATTACCCCCCCCTCCAAAAAAGCCTGCCCTTAGGCTTTATATGTCCATATTATGTCTATAGGGTGTTCTTATCTATATGCTTAACAGGTAGCTTATTATCTTTGCTATACTAGCACTCCATCCACTCGTCTAGATACTTTAGAGGTCCTAGCTTATTAGGGTATTAGTTATAGAATTTTTTAAGCTTCTAGGGGCAACCTATAAAGTTCCAGGTGGGGTACTAGGTTAGGTCTAGATTATAACCTTTCTATTAGATATAGTATTTTAGCGTTCCTTATACTAGTTTATAGGCTAGTATTTTATTAACTTCCTATTTATCATCGCCATTAACTTAAATCGGTAGTAGAGGCTTATTCTTTTATCTAGGTAGTAGGTTATTTGCAGCTTTCTATAGCTTATCTAGTAAGAAAACAGGGTGGACTTTAATTAAGTCTAGGAGTTTAACCTTATATAAGTTGCCTTCTTTATTAAGGATCTTATATAGTCCTACCATCTTATAGTCTAGCTTACGGCTAGGCCGTTTTATCTTCTAGTTCTTTGTTATAACCCAGACCTTATCGCCTATAGTAAAGTCGGGCTTGCGCCTATGCTTATTTGCCTACTATTCTATTAATTTCTGGGCCTTCTCTAAGTTCTTATAGGCTACTGTCTATACTTCTTCTAAGCGTCTAGTATACTGCTGTGCTTCCTTATAAGATAGTTTTTCGCGTACGGTTTATGGTCCTTCTAGTCTCTTCCAGTTAAAGCTTATATAGAGTAAGTATCCCATTTCTAGCTAAATAGGTGCAAACCCCGTAGAGTTATAGGGTAGGGTTACCTAGGCGTAGTCTATTATAGGTAGTAGTCCGCTCTAGTTATCCTAAAAGTAGTTAATAAAGGGCCGGAGTCTCTGGTCTAAGTATTAATTTATAATCTCCGTCTAACCGTCTATCTAGGGGTGGTATATTATAGAGAGCTTTAGCCTAATACCTAGGATTCAGGTAAACTTATTCTAGAAGGCTGATATAAACTACAGCTTATAGTTGGATATAATAGTATCTGGTAGTCCGTAAATTTAGTAGATATAGTGGATATACAGTTAGGCCGCCTCTTTAGCATCAATATTCTTATAATAGGGGATTAAGAACGGGCGCTTGCCAAAGCGGTTAACTAGGATTATATCCATATTATATCCATCGCGGTCCATAGGTAACTTATAGAAGTTTATAGAGATATACTACCAGGGGCGTTTTAGTATCGGGAGTGGCTTTAATAGCCCTAGGGTCTTATCTCGTGGAATTATAGACCTACGGCAGTCGTCGCAGTTCTGTATATAGTAGTTAATATCCATAACCATTCCGGGCCAGTAGTAGCGGTCGCTAATAATTCTATAGGTTTTATTTTTTCTAGGGTAGGCCGTAGAGACCTAAGTATATGCTTTAGTAATAAGCTAAGTCTATAAATTCTGTTCCTCTGCTACCACCAGCCGTTCCCAGTGCTTAAGCAGTCCGTTTTTAAGGGACTATGGGCTAGTAGCATCCTTTACCTTTTTATAGCACTCTTGTAGAGAAGGGGCTGTACAGTTTGCCTATAGTAGTTTATTAATAAGGTTAAGTTCTATGGAGTTAATAGGGTATATCTTAGCGTCTAAAGGGTCCGTATTTAGTTCTGCCTGTATCTAAGGGTTAAGGTGCTTTAGTTATAGTAGTGCCTAGGTCCATAATAAGATCTTTATAGCCGCCTGGTTACCTAGGTTCTGTTTACGCCTTATAAAAGCATCCGCACGGTTTATAGCGCCTAGTCTATATATAATTAAGAAGTTAAACTAAGATAGAATATCCGCCTAGCGTGCCTAGCAGGCTGTAAGGGCCTTAGTTATTATAAAGTATTCTAGGGCCTTATAATTTAAAACTACCTTAATAGGCTTAGGGGTCCCCTCTAGCTATATACACTAGTGCTAAAAGCTAGAGATAATAGCCAGCATTTCTTTATTATGGATATAGTAGTTTAGCTCAGCATCTATTATAGTCTTTAAATAGTATGTAATAGGGTGCTATTCTCCATCCAGTTACTTTTAGGAAAAAATACTAGCTATTGCACCGTCTAAAGTATTAGTTTCTAGCATTAAGGGCCGTTCTAGGTTAAAGTAGGCAAGTAGGGGAGCTAATACTAGCCGCTTTTTAAGCTTATTAAAGGCCTACATATATATAGCGTCAAAGTGGAATAGCTGGTCTTTCCTAGTAAGGCGGTTAAAAGGCCAGGTAATCCTGCTATAGTTCTTAATAAAGCGTTAATAGAAGTTACAGAAACCTAAAAATAATTATACCCCCTTTACGGTCTATAGGGGTGTCTACTAGTTAATTACAGCCGTTTTCTCTAGGTTGGCCTTAATTCTATCTATACTAATAATAAAACCTAGGTACTTTATACGCTTAACACTAAATTCTAACTTTTTAATATTGGCCTGGAGACCAGCCTCGCGGAGCTATTATAAAACTTTATAAACGTGCTCCTTATATTCCAGCTCGTTCTTAGAGTAAATTATAATATTATCTAGGTAGGCCGTATAGAAGTTATTAAGGTAGTTAAAGAGTATATTATTTATATACCGCTAGTACGTAGCTGGTCCATTAATTAGTCTAAAAGGGAGTACCTTATATTTATATATTCCATAATGGGTTTAAAATATAGTAAGCTCTTTAGACCTAGGGTCTATTTTAATTTAGTAGAAGGCCTAGCGGATATTAAGCTTTATAAAGACCCTAGCTCTACTTATTTGGGCAAGAGTCTTATTAAGTAAGGGTAGTAGATAGCGGTCCTTATAGGTCATATTATTTAGCTTATAGTAGTTAATATAGAAGCGCAGTTCTCTATTTAGCTTTTTGGTAAAGAGAATAGGCGAGTTAAAAGGGGCTTGGCTAGGCTTAATAAAGCCCTTATTAAGGTTGTTAATAAGGTACTGCTTTATAGCCTATAATTTAGCGATAAACTGTAGGTAAAGAGGGCTAAAGCTAAGGGTGCTTCCCTTGCCTTAATCAATCTCAATCTTATGGTTATATAGTTGGTGAGGTGGAAGTATATCTAACACTACCTTAGAGAATACGTCCTTAAATTTCCAGTGTTAATTAGGCAGTTTTTGTTCTACTAGTTCCTTATCTATAAGCTCACTTTCCTATCCGCTAAGCTCGCTTTCCTTTTCCTTAAGCATTTAATTAATTTTATATAGGCTAGTTGTAAAGGCAACGGTATTAGGCTAAATTAAGTTCTGGTAGAATCCTACAGCGCCAATATAGCAGATATTGACTAGTGGGAGGTCCGCAGGTTTCTTTATAGACGCTTATTAGGCCGTATCTTATAGTATAGGGTGTATAGTCTTCCTTAGCTTATATTCCATTTTCCATAAGTTATCCTTCCTATCTATTAGCTTAGTATAGCGTCCAATATCCCTAGTTTTCCTTTAGGGCTGCGTAGGGCCTAGGTTCTCTGTAGGAGGCTTAACTAGGTCACTACTAACTTCCTAGGTCTCTGGTGCGGATGGCGTAACATATACAGTCTAGGGGCGGCGTAGTATACGGATCCATTAAGGATTAAGATATATATCCTTCTTAAAGGCCTAGTCTTTGCGCATAGTATTAGCCTGGTAAATAGTATTAATCTAGGGCCGTATAAGGTTTTCTATTATAATACTAATTTCTTTTATAAAGGAAGGGGTTAGGGGTAGAGTTTTAGGCTAGATAAGCCGTCTATTCTATATATTAAGCTGCAAGCCTAAATAGGCTAGCTATTTTCTCCCTATAATTATATCGTGGCTCCTGAGGTCCGTAATAAGAAAGGGGATGTTATACTACCTTCGTCCATTAATGCGGAGGTAAATCCGCAAGATAGTCATAATAGGTGGCCCTATTCGTCCGTTATACCCGCGAATAGGAATTAGTTTAGGCAGTTCTTTAAGGGGTGCATTTAAAAAGTCAGCCAGCTTTATAGCATACTAAGTATCTATTAAGGCAAAGGCATTTGCTCTAGAGTTAGCTAAAGCAGAGGTTAAAACTTAATATTTATTGTGGAATAAAGTATAAGGGATAGTATAGCTTCTTTTACTAATTAGCTAACCCAGATTAACATATAATATGTTAATCTCTTTTAACCCTAGAGAGGAGTCTTCCTCTAGGGTTCCTCTTTTTCTAACTCTGCCTCTACGCTATCTTCCTGGATTAGTAGGACCTCATCCTTTTTCGCATTCATTAGGCATTTAGCTACATAGTGACCCTTTTAACTATATATAAAGCAAGCTCCTTGGTCGCTAAGGGCCTATCTATAGGGGTCGCTATACAAAGGCCAAGTATACGCTGGAGTCACGGCAGGACTAGCTGCATGGCCCACCACTAGGTTAACAGTAGGCGGTATAGTTGGTGCTATAGGGGCTGCAGATCTTACTAGGGCATTATGGCCCGTTCTTATAGTACTTATATTCTGGTTGGCGGAGCTTCTAGCCTTATACTGCTTGGCATATGCCTTAATTTAACGGAGGCCCTAGTTAATAGCTAGGCATTAGTTTATAAGTTCCTTTAGCGTCTATACAGTAGTATAAACCGGTAGTACGGCGCGCTGTAGGTCCAGGGTAAGCTTATTAAAGAGGTCTAGTATTAGATCTTCCTAGGGGATTTAGGCCTGTCTAGCTAGGTGCAGAAAGCGGGTCTAGAAAACCAAGAAGGTTTCTATTATTTTTATTATTAGGCTTTTATAATTAAGATAGGCATTTTGTACCTTAAAGGGATCCTTATAAATAAAAGATAGGTAATTAATTATCTCTTCTTTAGAGAGGAAGAGGTTTGCTAAGTCTTAGGTATATTACGGACGTAGGTGTATCTATGCGTTACCGCCAGTGCGGCCGAAGACGTATACCATTTTAGCTCTAGTATTAGGAAAGTGGTCTATATTAACTTTAAGCTTGTCCTGCAATTAAAGCTTCCAGTTATTAAATATAGGGTCGGTTCTATCTGTAAGCAATAGGGGGTCTGCGACCTTTGCGGACCGTAACGATGCTAATACTGTGCGTTAGGCTAGGACCTTAAGGACCATAGCAAGTCTATCCAATAAGTTAATACTGGATGCAGGGGTGTCCCTAGCTTTAAGCAGCTCTCAAAGCCATTTAATTTCGGCATTAGCTGCTATAAGCTCCTGCTAAGGGTTTAAGACGTTGACTATTTTACTATTAGAGGTATTTAAGGGTCCTACAGCTGCTTTACCGGCTGCTATATTTCTTGGCATGGTGGTAGGGGTATTAGGTAATTTCTAGTGTTTATTTATTTTCCAGGGGGGGGTTCTGGTCCATGTGTGTCCTGTTCTTAGGGTTCGTATTCTATTTGTGTTCTTTTGGTTCTATCCTGTCCTTTTTATAGTCTGTAGATATTTTTTAAGTTCCTTCTCAGGAAGAAAGAGTAGAGATAAGCTTTGGATAATATTAGCGACTTAGTTAATTAAGGCACTAGCACGGCAAGAGGGACGCGCAAGCCTATATAATTGGTAGTCTATAAACAAGGATCCAAAGCTAGAGAAAGGAAGGGAGAAGAATAGCAGCGCCGTGCGAAGTTTTATGCGGTCCTCTAGTCACGTGGGCTCACGTGACTCGGCGTCTACCATAACGTCTACTATAATCCACCGTTTTCCACCAGCGCCGTAACAAGCCAGTCTTCCCATTTAACGAGCTTTTAAATAGAGGCTTGGGCGGTACGTTCATCGCTTATATTAGTGGGGCTTTATATTATAGGTAGTCTATAGTAGGCAGTTTATAGGCCTTGTTAAGACAACATTATTAGATTAGTTTCCTTTTATAAGGAGTATTTATGTAGTGTAGGTTTTGACTTAGTATATTCCTTAGCCAGTATAGGCAGTTCTAATAAGCTTCTTCTAATCTGCCACTAATATGGTTATTATAGAGCTTTATTCTTAAAACTCTATTATTCTATTTTAATAATAGTAAGGTTATCTACTAAATAAGAGGTCCTCCTAAGCCTCTAGTACCGCGGTTTAATTACGGACTGTGTTAGGCTCGTCCTTGGTAGGATTATCTTATACATTTAGCATAGAGTCCGTAGTTAGCAGCTACGTGGCTGCTTGTTATAGGTTTTTGGTGTTATAAGTTAGGTAAATATTTACTAACTTTTTACGCCCATGTGGTGATATTGCAATAGTAAATATCGTAATAATAATAAAGCAATTAGATTTAGCCTATTAGGCATAAACCCGGGCTTATAACCTGTTAAATTAAGGCTATGGAGCTAAAACTCTGTGTATTACTTATTTTCTATATAGGTGGTTGAAGAGGTTTTAAGGAACTTTGACCGACGGTTGAAGTTGTCTAATTGGTTAGATTCCTGCCAAGAGATTTCTCCCACAAGTCTCATTACGTGATATCGTTGTGGGCTTGTTTTCTAACACTTTTGTTATAAAACTTTCTCACTCCATTTCTATAGTCTTCACCGCTGCATCAGTAGCTGCACCAGTAGCTGCATATCTAGTTGCACGCCTACCAGCACCAGGTCCTGATGGAAAATACACACTCACCGCACCTGGAATTCGAGCTAAGGTATCTCTTTGCCTCTTACTCGTAAACTCTGTAATTCCAATAACTAGTATTATTTTTGGTCTTTAGAATGTAGACTGACTGCCACCTAGCTATTTAGCTCATTCCGTATGCCGCCATTTTGACAAATCTGTTCGTAAAAGACAAATTCGGTATTGAGCGGGACATTGTTCTCGGATATGATAACGCGTCATATTACAGTAATCACACCTAATAAAAGTTTGAAAATTGAAGTGCAATTCTAACTGCGTTTCAAGCGGTTGATCCCGAACATCCTGTCTACAATGAAGCCCCCGGTCGCTGTGCCAATCGCATCAGTAATGGAACGTTCACTCTCGACGGAGTAACGTATAACCTTGCCAAGAACGATGGACCAAATACACTACATAGTGGACCCAATAACTGGTCGACTCGTTTCCGGAATCTAACCGATGTTACTAATAGTTCAATTACCTTTTCAATATATGATCTTGCGAACTCAGCGGGCATGCCAGGCCACGTAGAGGCAAATGTAACGTATTCTCTCGAAAAGAACAAGTGGAACTTAAAGATGGAGGCGATATCATCAAACGCCCGAACCGTAAGTTAATTTCACGTTTTATCCATTACTAGAATAGAGAGCCATGAAATGTATTTGGACAATCTGCAGTGTGTACTATGGTATCCGGCGTAAGTATTGTACATTGTCGGTGCGTTGCAGGGGGGTTGGGCGGCATGTGGCTTGTTTTTAATACAGATGTACAGCTGTTCCTACATACCTAATGGGTTTCTAACTTACACTACTTATTAAGTAGAATACAGAAACAAGAAAACCTTGTCCTAACTATCCGCTTATTCTATAAACACTGTATAGGAAGTTTTGTTATCCTTCCTGCATCTCCTGCACCGGAGACGAGTAGTGCCGGGAGCATGCTATCGTAGTAGGATGCTCCAATCCAAGCACTCGCTGGTATCCGCTCCCTGCCCTTTTATACAAGACCGAAGCAGCTTTATACTGACGCTGTTGATGGAAAAGGAAAGCCAGGCAGTATACGCTGGTCAACGTGTCGGGGTGCTCCTTCCCCAGCGCCTTCTCTCTCCCCTCCAGCGCTCGCCGGTTCATCTCCTCGGCCGCCTCGTACTTCCCCTGATCCTGCAGCACCATCGCCAGGTTGCTCACGCTAGTTAGCTTGTCGGGGTGCTCCGCTCCTAGAAGAGCCTCCCTTACCTCAAACGCACACAAGTCCATATCCTTAGCCACATCGTACTGCCCATCTCGCTACCGTGCCATGCCGCTCTAAACAGCACCGATGCCCACGCCTTTAGTGCCTCTCCACCAATTGGCCTACACCCCACCGCGGCCTGAGCGTGCGGAAATAGGACCGCTCACGCCCGACCCGCGGGTTTCACGACTTTATATCACTACACGAAGCGGCTAGGCATGCCATTCATTCTTTCGAGACCCTTAGCGTGTCTGTTGAAACGCTGGAAGCCATGCAACAACAGATCCTATATCTTTCCAACAAGAACGAGCAAAGAGGAGAGCCCCTCGAAGCCTCTTATCGGACATAGATTCACATCGAGTCTCAGATCCGGATGCTCCGAAATCTTCGGCTCCGATCCCAGTCGAATAAAGAACGACTGCAGAACGAAAGTTCTCTTGTGAGGGCAGATGAATTAGCCAGGAGAGTGCACCGCTAACGCATTGTCAGGCTTACAACATGATTGCCCAGCGAGACAGCCAAGTGATGACAGGCCTAGGGGGGGCAGCAAAGGTCGGCAGTGGTGCTATGAGAACGATCGCAGTGGTTACTATGGCTTTCTTGCCGCCGACGTTCCTATCAGTCAGCCTCCCTAGGTACCTGCCACGAAATTCTAATGCAAAGTAGGCGATCTTCAGCATGAGCATCTTCAACTACACTCCTAGTCATGATACGGAGCCGTCCAGATGGTCTGTTTCAGGGAAATTTTGGATTTATTGGGTGTTAGCAATTCCATTGACATGTTTGATAATGGTAACCTGGTTTTGGCGGCAGAAGCTCAAAACGAATTAGAGAGTGGCGATGCTCGACGAAGGGTTGGCACATGACGTGGTCGCATGAATTACGTCTACGAATTGTCGCGTGAGAAAAGAGCTGACATGTACTTGTTCGTAGTGTCAATATGTCCAAGCATGACCAAGGAATAAGTAGCCGTGTAAAGGCCATGGTAATGCCTGCGCCCGGCTGACGGGCCAATGGCGGGCCGCCCGCGTCGATTCCCCCGAACCAGCGCTTGTGGCTAACCGCTGGACGACCGCACCTCAGCCCGTTACAGTGGCGAGCAGGCAGCCTGCCACAGCGCGCCCTGAGGCTGAGCGGCTTGTCTGCCAGCCTGCCAGCGCGCCAGCGCGTCCTGACCACCACCTTCATCTCACACTCCACACGAGAGTCCTTCCGCGAGAGCACCTTCGCCCACTACCTCCTATCGTAACGACTTCGGATGACGCCCCGGCTGCGACGCGAGGAATACACGGTAGGATGGGTGTGCGCGCTTTCCGTCGAGCTGGCAGCAGCGCAGGAGATATTCGACGAAGAACACGAAACGCCCCAATCCGAGACTCATGATACCAATATTTACACGTGCGGACGAATTGGCGAACATAATATTGTGATCGCCTGTCTGCCTGAAGGGCAAATAGGCACGAACTCGGCCGCAGCAGTCGCCTCCCAGATGAAGTCGGCCTTTACGTCAACGCGGTTTGGCCTAATGGTAGGCATTGGAGGAGGCGTTCCAAGCGAGGAGGCAGACATTTGGCTTGGGGACGTGGTGGTCAGCAAGCCGCACGAGGTGCACGGTGGAGTTGTGCAGTACGACTCTGGAAAGGCTACCCTGAGCGGATTCCAGCGAATAGGATGCCTTAACACGCCGCCGACAATCCTGCTTAGCGCCATCGCGAATCTGCGGGCTAATTATATAAGAGGGAGATGCAAACTGTTGGAGTACCTTTTGAAGCTTGATAGCTTGCCGGAGTTTGGACGCAAAGCGGCCGGTTCGGACACTCTTTTCGAAGTGAAGTATGATTATGAGGGAGGAGCAACGTGTAGTAAGTGCAGCAGAGACTACTTAGTGGCTCGGGAGCCATGAAGGCAAGAAGTGGTCGTGCACTATGGGATGATTGCGTTGGGAAACTAGGTTATCAAGGACGCATGCACGCGGGACAGGTTGAGCAGCGAACTTGGCGGCATCCTCTGCTTTGAGATGGAGGCTGCGGGCCTGATGAACACCTTCCCGTGCCTTGTCATCCGTGGCGTCTGTGACTATGCTGACTTGTACAAGAACAAGAAGTGGCAGCCGTACGCGGCGGCGACGGCGGCGGCGTATGCAAAGGAAGTGCTGTCCGTGATTCCAGCGGCAGAGGTAGCGAAGACGCGCGCGGTGGAAGAAGTCACCCGAGGAGCAAGCAGTTAGTGTAACAGCTGTCTTGGACTTGCTGGTATGCTGGCACTAATGCTCCGACAGAACATGACTCCCAACTACCTGTAAGCCCTCCTGCTAAGCGCAGGAAAACCGATTCTTCTGATGGCATAGAGACTAGCATTGCAGAGTAAGTTATCTCCGCTTTTTGTAAACCCTTTTGTCCTAGCGCGTCGCTAATGACTTAAAGACAGCAAACGTTCACTTTAATAAGTAGACCACAGGTTAAGTCTATGACTAGAGGTGTGTATTACAAAGTTCCCCTCTGTAAATGTACGTGTGTTGACAGTGTCACAGCACCAGTTCTGCGCTCACCTCAGGAAAAGGGTATGCAGGCTATGAGTGACCCTATAACAAACCATTAATCTAGCACAGATTGTCTCAGATCACTCTCGTTCCCTGAACAAGAGCACAGATACAACGACATCCACATCGCAAAGGACACTTGTGATTGGCTTCTCGAAGATCCACAGTATCGAGCTTGGTTGGAAAATCCTCGAGGACTTTTCTGGATAAAAGGGAATCCTGGCACCGGCAAGTCTGTGCTTATGAAATTTGCCGTTAAAAAAATGCATGAAAGGAAGCCTGGAAAGCTCATTTTATCCTTTTTCATCCATGGCCAAGGAACAGATCTGCAAAAGACGCCGTTGGGTATATTCCGCGCCCTGTTGAACTCCATGCTCCAAGACTTTCCGGAGTACCTTGCTCAGCTCACCGCGAAATATGAAGATCGGGAGAAACGATTTGGTGGTTACATGGCAGATAGATGGAAGTGGTCTGATCGAGAACTTCAGGAGTTTCTATTCGATGTTCTGACGGAGGGGACAAAATATCTGCCTGTCATCATTTTTGTTGACGCACTTGATGAATGCAGCGAAGGTCCTGCCAAAAGCTTATTAGCATATTTCAAGGACCTCGCAAAGCAAGTTGAGCGCGAGGAAGCACAGGTCAAGATATGCTTGTCTTCCAGGCATTATCCGATCCTTGGCCTTGATACCATCCCAGCGATATTTGTGGAGGAGCGGAATGACATGGATATCCAGTGGTATACTCAAGAGCGACTAAAGGACATTCAACCAAAAGTGAAGCGCCAGCTGATCGAAAAGGAGATCTTGTTGAAAGCTCGAGGCGGATTTCAGTGGGTATTCCTAGTTACTGAGATGGTAATCGTTCGGAACTTGGCAGGGATCAGGACGGACCAACTACTGGGAGAGCTCGCATCTTGTCCCGGAACTCTAAGCGAGCTCTACGCTGCAACCCTGAGTGGTGTTTCTGAAGCCGAAAAACGTCAGATGGTAAAGCTTTTCCAGTGGGTTCTTTTCGCCGAGAGACCCCTGTCTGCACAAGAGCTTCGCGAGGCGCTTGCTACAGATAAGGACATGGTACACACGACTATTGCTGAACTCAGGAAGCACGAGAGCTGGTCCGATACTTTGATCGACTTTGAGAGGCATGTCAAACACATCTCCAGAGGCCTGATTGAATTCCAAACCCGTGAGATCTGGGAGCAATACGAGCTTAACGGAGAAGATTCGGACCGCGAGGCCCAACTGATCCACCAGTCAGTGGCCGACTACCTGCTTGACAGATTTCTGAACACTGCTGAATGCAATCAGTACGGCCTTCAACCCCAGATAGGAGCCGGTCATTTCCAGATATCAAGGTCCTGTCTCAGGTATCTGACATTGAGGGAAGTACTAGAGGGGGCCCTGCTACCACGAGGTACGTTCTCGTCAAAGTTTCCATTGGCACCATACGCAACGCGGTTTCTGTTCGAACACGTCCAGAAAGTGGAGCGGGAAGGAGTTCTTCAGCCTGATCTCCTCTCGATCATTCAATGGGCGCCACGGTCCGAAATTCTAAGGCAACTTGCGGATTTGTGGAGAATCTTGGATCCCGACAGCGCCCACACGCCTATGGGATGGCCATTCTTTGGAGCAACGGCGTTCCATGTTTTGGCCGCGTTCGGCTCGAAAAGTGCTTTCGATGCGTTCCTGGAGAAAAATGACGGAGAACTTGATGGCAGAGACTTGGACGGGAATACACCACTACTTCTCGCCATCAGAGAGGGCCACCAAGATATAGCCTTGAGGTTGCTAGACCGGTCCATCGAGTGGCGGCTTCAACACAAAGAGGATAACGACCAGAGCATCATGGAGGGCAAAAATACAGGTCATCAAGAGAGCCGACTTTTGGACGTCAATGCTGAAAACAACGATGGGGAAACAGCATTGACAGTTGCTCTGATGGAGGAAGCCGAAGATGTGATTTTCAAGCTAATTGAAGCGGGTGCTGACCTGAAGTATCTGGGACAAGAAACCGCACTGGTTTTTTATGCTGTTAGCAACGGGAACATGATGCTTCTTACGAAACTGATTGAGAAAAACGTCAATCTAGATGGAGCAGTCTTCTTCGCATTGGAAGATCTCTCACCCGAGCAAGACGACAGTCTCATGGAGCTTATCTCGGAACTACTCAAAGCTGGAGCCAACACAACTAAATCACCACTGTTCGAAGGGATCTCCGAATCCGAAGACTACGACGAAGATGAAAACGAGGACGAGAGTAGATATGATGATGATGCACTTATCTTAGCCTCAAGAAGAGGTCTAACGACTGTAATCAATCTGCTTCTGTCACACGGCGCCTCAGCAACTTCTCGAAATAAGGTTGGGAAATTCCCATTGTTGGTTGCAACAGAGAACGGTCACGAAGAGATTGTTCAGTCCTTGATCCGAAAAGCGCCTTCAGCAGTTGAAATGAAAGATGAAGATGGCCGTTCAGCCCTGAACGTGGCGCTTCAGAATGAACAATTGGAGCTCACGACGCTCCTCCTCAAAGAGGGGAGCTTTTCAACTCCAAGCCCAGTTCTAGAGGAGTTCTTCTTCGACGCTACCAGATATGGAGCGATCGACATTGTTGAAGCTGTTCTCCAGAAGGATAGCGTCATCCCGGATTCAAAAGACAGCAATAATCGCACGCCGCTATTATGGGCGGCAGAAGGACACGAGGCGATAGTCAAGCTGCTGCTTAACATAGGCAAGGTCAACGTTAACTCTAAGGATTAGAACGGACGGACACCTCTATTATTGGCGGCATAGTACGGACAGGAAAGGATATTCGAGCTGCCGCTTAAGATAGGTAAGGTCAATGCCAACTCCAAAGATTAGAACGGATGGACGCCTCTATTATAGGCGGTATAGTACAAACAGGAGAGAATATTTAAGCTACTGCTTAAGATAGGTAAGGTTAACGCTAACTCTAAGGATTAGAATAGACGGATACCTCTATTATAGGCGGCACAGTATGGATAGAAAAGGATATTTAAGCTACTGCTTAAGATAGGTAAGGTTAATACTAACTCTAAAAATTAGAATAGACGGACGCCTCTATTATAGGCGGCATAGTACAGATAGAAGAGGATATTTAAGCTACTACTTAAAATAGGTAAGGTTAATACTAACTCTAAAGATTAGAATAGATAGATGCCTCTATTATAAGTAGCATAGTATAGATAAAAGAGGATATTTAAGCTGCTGCTTAAGATAGGCAAGGTTAATACTAACTTTAAGGATTAAAATAGACGGACACCTCTATTATAGGCAGTAATTTTATTAGATTAGCGTGGCGTAGATCTAAGGCTAAATCTATACTATATACTAAAAAGATAGTTTACTACTAGGATTGCTACGGCGCTCTAGTATAGATATATACTATATATAGTAAGTTTTAGCATAGGCTTAGTATTATAATTAAAGAGTAGAGTATAGTTAAACTTACTAAAAAGGGTATTAGATTTGCTTACTACTTCCCTTTAAGCCTTCCTTTATAATCTTATTATCCTTAATAGCTTCTACCTTATTGCTAAGTATATCCTTAAAGCCTTTAATTGTATTAAACTCTTTCTTAAGGCTCTTACCCTAAGCCTTACTAACTACCTTAGGTTGTTAAGGCAGAGCTTCTATAGCCTTGCAAGTAGCAGAGGCTTATATAGGTAATAGAAAAAGAGCTATAGACTTTCCTTCTACCTCTTTAACCTCCTAATTATTAAATACTTCTTTTTATAGAGGCCCGTATAAGTGCTAAAGACACTTATTTGCCTTAATTATATCTATTTATAATTAAGACCGATAATCTTTAAGTAGAATTTTATAGCTACTAAATAGCCTCTTATATTTATCTAATATTATTATTTATTCATTGCTTAACGTCTAATACGGATTCTATACGGCCTACGCAGACTACTCTATACATAGGGGAAACTTGTAAATTTACAGAAAGAAAACCCCTAATATATTAGGGGAGGAAAAACCCTATAAGCTACCTTAGTAGGATAAAAAACCCCAAATTGCTATACCTACACGTAGCAGCGGCCCTATGGGCCTATAGCTACGTCCTCCTCCTTAAATGTTTTAAACTTCTTAAAAACCACTGCTTCCTTCTCTAGCTTATCTAAAGCTAGGGTTTATTACGTCCTAGCTAGGCCTTACTAATCAACTACTATATACTTGTAGTTGTGTTCTATATCTTAACTACCCCCTATATACTATCTCTTATTAACCATTACTATTGCTATATATGCCTTACCTCCCCCCCCTAAGGCCTATTGAAGGCGTAAGGGGGATTTATCCATTCTACTATCCTAATACTAAAAGACGAAAGCGGGATGTGTGTATATGTATCTAGGTATCTTTTATGCCTAGGCCCTAGTCACTAGGCCCTCTCTAAGGGCACCACTTTGTTAAGAGGCAGGTAGTTATATAGTAGAGTTCGATATACCTGCTTATCTAGGCCTCTACCCTAGTTTTCTAGTATTTAGTCCTAGTTACCTAGGCCTAAAGGCCTAGGGGGCTTTCTATAAGCAGTTGGCTGCCACTACCAATTAATGGGGGGTTTTACCATTCTTTTAGATATCTTATAATGGGGTTAACCTAAGTACTAGACTACCCCCTAGCGGTCTATATAAGAATCTCCTCCTAGAGTTAGTATGCTTTTATATAGCTTAGAAGCCTTTTATAGCCTCTAGTTTTACGCCTTTCTTTATTATTTCCGCCGGTATAGGCATAAGCTGCCGCTTTTAGGGGTCACAACTCCCTTCTTATATGCCTACTGGCGTAATCCTATAAGGGCGTTGTGGCTGCATCCTATAATATGGAAGCCTTAGGTACCTTCTATAGTTAAGGCCTAGACTAAAAGCCTCCCCTACCTAAATAACTCCTGTTTGCTCCTTAAGTATACCTTACCGGCGTACCGCCCTAGAGGCGAACGGTTCCGTCTATTAGTATACCGACACGCGCATCCGTTCTTTTAAGCCATATAGTAGTCTCTCTGGCTAGGACGTAATCCTACCTGCCTACTAGGTGCACTAAGGGTTAGGGCCTAGCTAAGGGGTAAGGTCCTTAGAGCCAGCAGTGGCTACTACATACTACGCCCTATGGGAGGCTAGTAGTAATATAGGGGCGTAATACCCTATACTGCTGCCAGTTCCTGTTTTGCGTTGCCTATAAGAGTCTCCTTATAATAGGCCAACCGTGTCTTATAGGAGAGGGGCTGTAGAGATACTAGGTTCTACACCAGACAACCTACTCTCCCCTCTCCTACTAACCAAGCTTATGTCCCCCCCTTTTATAAGCTGGCCTATGTCTCTAACTGTTGAGTCCTTGTCTGACTAGCCTGTGTTTCCCCTATAGCCTCCTCCATATATATGCATCAGGTTGCGAGCACCACGCCTATTAAGACCCTCCTATAAGTCGCCTATGAGTCGACTGTGGGTCGACTATAAGTCGACTGTAAGTTAAACGCCATAGGATATTTATCTAATATAGGAGGCACTATAAGTATATTAAGAGTAAAGCGAGCTAAATCCGGTTAGCTCTTATAGCGATTTAGCCAGTATTATAAGACATTAAATTATTCGTTTTTACTAACTAGCTTATAGTTCATTTTAAGATAAGATTTAAAGCTGTCCTTATTAGGTTAATTAATTAACTAAACTAGGTAAAAGACTTTTAGGCGTTTATAAGCCTAAGTAAAGGTATATATCTTTACTAACTGCGGCTAAGGTAGAGGATTTAGGGTAGGTAAATTTAAGAGGCTTAATAAATATTTACCTTTATATTTAAGCCAGAGCTCCTTAACTAGATTCTTAACTATAAGGATCTACTTCTACTTCTTAGCTAAGTCCTTCTATTGCTACTTAAACCACTTTATCTTAAGCGTTGGGTTGAGTATAATCACTGCGTAGTATATACCTATATTATTGGCCTTCTTATAATACTTCTTCCACTTTACCTAAGTAGCTTCCGCTCTACCTGTAAGATATTTATAGCTTTAAGCTTCCTAGCAAGTATAGTAATACTTCTACTTCTTAGCTAAGAGCTCTAAGAACTTCTGCTTTATAGAATTAAGCTTATTTAGGAGCTAATTAAGTATTTAAAAGCTATCTGCAAGGCCTGTTGCGTTGCCTTCTACTATAACAGTAGCTTTGTAAAACGTTTCTAGGTAATTATATAGGTATTTAAGCTCCTTCTAGTGGTGGTCTTAAAGCTTATTATTGTTTAATAGAGGCTTTAAGCTAGCTAATAGTATATAGGTGTTATAGAATTGTTTAATATATTGCTTGCAATTTAGAAAGCGACTAATAGCTATAAAAAGAGAATTCCAATGTATTTAATTGTTCTAGATAAGCTGGTTAATATTAGTATTAATTTTTAAAATAATTTAAATATTGCGACCGTATAGAGAGACTGTATAGTTTTTTATTAGTATATAGAAAATCCGCAACTAAGCTAATTAACTCCCCTACTTATAATATTAGAGGGAAAATTAAAGCTTAAATCTTAACACCAAGTCTAAATATAAGATTTTATTACCTACCTTTAAGCTATTAAACTCAGCCAATAAACCTCCCATTTGGATCCTCGTAAAGAAGCTATAATACTAGGGTGTTAGGCAAATAAACCGGATAATATTATAAAGCAATCTAACCGCTTCGCGCTTTCTCTAGAGCTTCTTAACTACTACTATATCCTTGTTGCAATAGGCAGTAGAATGTAACGGGACTAGCCTAGTTACAGTAGAAATGTCTCGGTAAAACACTTAACAAGATAAACTTGACGCTTTAACAGAATTCTGCCGAATTTTGCCAGCTTGATCGACTTCTGCCAAGTTCTGCCAGATCAATTGAATTCTACCGAAGTCCGTCCGCGTATGTATGTGCGCACGCATTAACCAAGACCCCTAACTATTTAATTATAAGATTCTCTAGTTATTCCCTTCTCTTCTTTACGCAACGTCTTGTTCTCTTAAAAAGCTATATACCCTTAGATTTAGATAGAATTTATATTATTCCTTTAAATCTTCCCCAAAGCCTCTTCGCGCCCTTATATTACGTTATATTAAAAAATAACCACTATTAAAATGGCAAACGAACCCAAATCCTCTTTAATAACTATAAGTATTATATCCCTAGTTAGGAAACAGTTAACCATAATACAATAGTCCTTTATAGATGCCTTAGCTTAGTAGCGGGCTGCACTAAAAGCCTAGTATTAGTAATTAATAGAAGCACTCTATAAAGAACTCCGTAACGTCTAAGTATTTATATTAGAGACCCTAACACCACCTATAAATGAAATTAATATAACTGTATCCAAACCTAGCCTGTTAAATATAAACCCTAAACTAGTAACGGTAGCTTAACCTATACCTATAATAAACCCAGTACCTGCCGCAAAATTAGAAAAGCTTCCTAACCCTCTAATATTTAATAGAAATTAAAATAACCTACGTCCCTTTATAACTAAGCTCCGTCTTAAACTTTTAATAAACTATAACTAATACCCTACTAAAGCTAGCAAGGTTAGCTATAGAATATCTTATTTAAGCAAAGATGCTATATAAACTATAAACCCATTCTTCTGTAACGGCACCTTTATTAATTTTAAAACCTTTGTTTCTCTACTAGAACAAATATATAATAATACTAGCCGCGAATATACCGCTGTTACCAAACTTAAAAACCTATAATAATGGAACCAGACTTTACAAGCTTCTTTTTGGAATTTTTAGGCCTTATTAGCGAACTGGATTGGAATAAAGCCGCTAGAGTTACTACTCTTTAATAAGCTATTTCAGATGAAATTAGAGTATAGTTAGTAGGTAGGGAACTGCTAAAGGACCTACCCAAATTTGCTATAATATATTAACGAATTAATAAGGACCTTTAATATAATAAACAGACTCGTTCTCTAAAGCCAACTACACCTTATATTTAAAGCTTTACGAAACCAATATATACCCTAAAGCGCGACCCTTCTCTAAAACCTATGCACAACCCTATAGACCTTGACGCCACTTAATCCTACGCACCCTTAGGAACCGACGAACGAAGAACTCAAGCCACAAATAGAGAATGCTTTAGATGTGGTAGAAAAGGATATATCTAAAGGAATTGCCGAACTCACCCTTTTAAAAAAGTCCGCTATAGTTCCTCCCGGTCTTTAAATCGCACCTGCTTCTTAAATTACACTTATTCTTTAAGCCGTACTCGCTCCTTAACTTATATTTATTCTATAAATTATACCCAGTTGTTATAAAGCATCTTACCCTTAGCTAACTTGGAAAACAAATCGTCCTAGGGCCAAGTTACGCCTTAGGATAAGAAGTGGAAGAGTATAAGTGTCTAGGCTCTTCTAGCGCTAATATATAATATAACTCCCTTAATATACTTGGCGAAATTCAAATACTTAGAAAATAGAAGGAGGTATAAATCCTTATAGACAGTAGAGCCACTAGCATGGGCTTTATTAATATAAACTACACAAAAACCCAACGCCTAAATTTAAAGAAACTTAATAAGCCTTAAGGCCTATAAGGCTTTAACAGCAAACCCTTAATATATGGCGAATTAATATACTATGCTCTTATAAAAATGCGGATAGGTAAACACCTTAAATATATTTCCCTATTTGTAACACCCCTAAAGCAATATAAGATAATACTTAGATATAGATAGCTAAAATAACACAACCCTTTAATTAGCTGGGTTAAAGAAATACTAAAGTTCCGTACAACCTACTGCTAAAGTTATTGCTTAAAAACCCATTTGCCCTACGAACATGCACACAACTATTTAAATTTAAAATAATATAAATTACCCTTGCCACGAACCTTAAACCAATATAATAAAGCTACAACTGCCAATTGCAGTAAAGAATGTAAAGATGTTACGTTAAAACCTCTTAAAATTCGTATAATATAGACCACACCCTTTATCTTATTAGCAAAAAGATAAGATTATAAAATCTTTGCTATAACCATGGAAGACATTAAGAAAGCACTAAAACCAAAATAGTATATTAATCCTTAACCTCTTGTACCCAAAGAGTACCATAATCTAATTAACAAGTTTAAAAAACGATTTATAGACTAACTAGCCCCGCACCAAGATAAGTATAATTTTAAGATAGAACTTAAGCCTAGTATAACACCAAAGTTCGGTCCGCTATATAGTATATTATAAGAAGAACTGCTTATAATGCGATAATACCTTAATAAGCATCTAGAAAAAGGATTTATTCGCCCTAGTTAATCTCCATTTACCTTACCCATACTATTTATTAAAAAGCCAGGAGGAGGCTTAAGATTTTATATTAATTATTAAGCTCTAAATACAATTATAATTTAAAACTAATATCCGATTCCCCTAATTTAAGAAACGCTTAACTATTTAGCAAAAACATGGTACTTTACAAAGCTTAATATAGTCGCTGCCTTTAATAAAATCTATATATGTAAAGGAGATAAGAAGTACACAGCTTTTTATATATAATAGGGACTCTTTAAATACCTAGTAATGCCATTTAGCGTAAAAAACGGTCCTAGTATATTTTAGCAATACGTTAACAATACGCTTTGTAAATTCCTTAATGTATTTATTACCGCGTATATTAATAATATTTTAATCTACTCGTCCTTACTTTCTAAATATTAGAAACATATTAGAATAGTTCTTAAACGCCTATAAGATACGGGCTTATAATACAATATTAAAAAATGCAAGTTCCACGCGTCTAAGATTACGTACTTAGGCTTAATTATATCCTGTAATGGAATCAAAATGGACCTTAAGAAAGTTGCCGCAATTATAAACTAGGGAAGCCCTAGCAACATATAAGACGTTTAAGGATTTCTAGGATTTATAAACTTCTATTATTAATTTATTAACTACTTCTTAGAAATTGCCTAGCCATTAGTAAACCTAACAAGAAAGAATATAAAATTTAAATGGACCACTAAATATAAATAAACTTTTAACGACCTAAAGCATCGTTTTATAACTGCTCTAATTCTCGCCCACTTTAACCCTAACCTTAAATGCATTATCAAAACAGATTCGTCTAATTATGCACTAGGAGGAGTGTTATCACAATATAATAAGAACGGCGAGCTACGTCCAGTAGCCTTTCTCTCTTAGAAACTCGCCCCTACTAAATTAAACTACAAGATATACAATAAGGAACTGCTTGTAATTGTTAGATGCTTTAAATAATGGCGTCCTAAGCTTAAAGGATTGTTGTTCCTAATACGCGTATTAATAGACTATAAGAACCTGCAGTACTTTATAACTATAAAACAATTAACGCAACGCCAAATTCGTTGGGCCGAATACCTCTTATAATTTAACTTTAAGATTATATACTAACCAGGCAAACTTAATTAGAAGCCTAATGCATTAATATAACAATTATAGGACCTACCTGCGAACGCTTTAAATAAACGGATTATAAATTAATTACAAATCTTACTACCCCCTAAACGTTTTAAAAAGCTACATCCTATATTCCTAAATGCGGAACTTAATAGAAATGAATTAGAAGTTAATAAATAGGAAATGGAAATTAATAAGCTAATAGAATACAAATATAAGAATAATGTATAGATAATAGATATAATAAAAGCAATTTGAACAGGAAAACGACAGTATAAGGATATTACACTCGCTGAATGCGAAATTTAAAACAATCGATTATACTATTAATAGAAGATGGTAGTTCCGAATTCCAAACCTTTACAATTCAAGATACTCAATTTTGTACACAACTTCCCTATAGCAGGGCATCCTGGCCATGCGAAGACCTATAAGATTATTTAATAAGCATACTACTAGCCTATAATATATAACTACGTACGAAAATACGTTTAAGCATACAGGATATGCGTACGTGGAAAGACCTCTTATATAAAGAAGTAAGGAGTACTTTAACCGCTACCAATTCCAATGCAAAGATAGCGCGATATCTTAATTAACTTTATAGTCAACTTGCCTAGCAGTAATAGGTTTACGAATATTATAGTAGTTATTAACCGCCTTATAAAAATGCGATATATAATTCCCATAGACTTAATTAATGCGATATCAGTAGCTGAATATTTTGTTAAGTATATCTTTAAGCTACACAGACTTCCTAACTTAATAATATCCGACTATAGAAGCCAGTTCGTTTTAGACTTCTAGTAAGCTCTATATAAATAATTAAGTATTTAAATATAACTCTTAACTGCGTTTTATCTAGAGATAGATAGTTAAACCAAAATTATGAACGCGATTATAGAATAATACCTATAAATATACTACTCCTACCTACAAAACAACTGGGGAAAATGGCTGCCTTTAGCTGAGTTTACTGTAAATAATACAATAAACGTATTAATAGGCGTGACGCTATTTTACGCAACCTACGGACAAAACCCTTAACTTAGATTTAAACCATGACCTAAAATTAACACAATAGGACCCACAATTAAACGGATCCAGTTAATTAACGCGCACAACTTTGCTAATTAAATAAAGTAGTTAACGGAACTGTTACAAAGTGAATTAATATATGCTTAAACGGTATAGGAATAGCATATAAACAAAGGACGAGCTCCTGTATAGGACTTTAAGGAAGGTAACATGGCTTACCTAAATATATAAAATATACGGACTTAACAGCCCTTAAAGAAACTTAATTAGAAGTTTATAGGCCTATACCAAATTAAGAAGAAACTAAGCCCATACGCCTATAAGCTTAAACTACTAACTGAGATAAAAATATACCTAACGTTTTATATAAGCTTATTGCAACCTTTAAAAGATAATCCTATAACTTATAAAGTACTACCGCCACCTCCTATAATTGTTAATAATGGTAACAGTTCTTACTTTATTAACTTAATTAATAATATGCGATAGAAACCATAATCTAAATAATTTAAACTTCTTATTAAGTAGAAAGGATATAAAACACAAACCTAGGAAACCTATAATTAGATTAAGGCCGACGCGCCTTCCCTAGTAAAAGAATTCCATAAGGACTATCCTTCGCGGCCTACTCTAGCTAGATAGACACGATATAAAGGCAAATAACTGCCACCTAATATGAATACATAAAACTTAAATTTAAAAAGAACTTAAAATAAGTTACAATGTTTATAACGCGATTATATAATACGCAAGATGTTAAGGAACTTTAACTAGCGGTTAAAGTTATCTAATTAGTTAGATCTGCCTTGCCAAGACCACCACCTAACGCGAAAATACAACACGCGATAAAAATTATAAATTCTTAACTAAATTGAATTATTTTGAACCTTCGGCTAAAGGGGGGGTACTGTAACGGGACTAGCCTAGTTACAGTAGGAATATCTTAGTAAAACACTTAACAAGATAAACTTAACGCTTTAACAGAATTCTGCCAAATTCTGCTAGCTTAATTAACTTCTGCCAAGTTCTACCAGATTAATTGAATTCTACTAAAGTCTGTCCGCGTGCGCACGTGCGTACGCATCGACCAAGACCCCTAACTATTTAATTACAAGATTCTCTGGTTATTCCCTTCTCTTCTTTACGCAACGTCTTGTTCTCTTAAAAAGCTATATACCCTTAGATTTAGATAGAATTTATATTGTTCCTTTAAATCTTCCCCAAAGCCTCTTCGCGCCCTTATATAGAAATCTACTTGCAAATCTTCTTAAAGTCCTTCCCTATAATAAAAGCCTAGGCGTAGAGGTTTGTAATATAACTAAAGCAATACAGTTAGCGTGCCTTTCGCTGCTTTACTAATATATTTTAATAGAGAGCTTAAAGAACAGCATTAATATATATATCATTTAACTCTGCATTATTAGCTATAAAATATCCTATATTACTATAGATACTATACTCCTTAAAGAGCGTAACTAATACGCCTACTTAGTTCTTACTACTATATTTACTAAGCACCTCTTATAGGCCTAAAACCACATTACAACGCCTCCCTCTTTTGTTAATAAAATAAGTAACTACACTAAGAACTATATAGGAATTTAGTAACGTCTAAAGGTTGAAGAATATTAATACTGCGCTTTAAGCTTCCTAAAAATTAATCTTAAGCTCCTTCTTCCGTCTTTTATAAGCCTTAGTTACCTAGCCATAAATTATACTTATAGCCTTTAGAAGAAGCTTCTTAAGGCCTAGATATAGGAAGAAGAGGAAGCTGCGGAAATACTTATTCTTAAATTAGAAAAAGGCAATATAGTAATACACAATCCATTAAATTAGGAGCTGTTTAAAGCTTTTAAAATTGCGACATAGTTTAAGCGACCACTAAGCAGGATACTCCTCAATTATTAGCTGATCCGAATTAGAAGGACGCCTCTCTTTAAGCTCGCCGGTAGACCTATTTATATTATAATCTTAACAGAGGTAATCTAGGGCTGTATACCTCCCCTTTAACACCATTATAAGCTCTTAGTGTCGCTTCTGCTTCTCACAAAGCCAGTAGTAGTAAAACGTTATATTACCGTCTAACTCCTTTAGAAAGATATCCTCCCCCTAACGCTAGATTGGTAATATTTATTACTTAGTATTCTTTAGCTTCTTTGCCAGAGCTCTACACCGTATATACTGTTTGCCATATAGCCAAAATTTATTAAAGCTTTTAGAGTTATCTGCCTTTGGGTTAATTAATTTAGGCCTAAGTATAATATCGTTGGTAGGCGCGGCTGCACTTATAGGAAAATATCGCTCTATATAATTAAGGGAGGCAAAATAGAGCCATAGCGTAATTATATATAAAGGAAGGACGTAGGAAGGAAAGCAAGATAGGCGGGCTTCCTAAATTGTATAGAAAACACTCCTATTTTTAAACTCTAAGTTATTATAGAGCTCTACCAATTAGCTTAATACCATGCTTTAATACCTTATTAATCCTTCCTCCTTAGCCTCCTTCTTCTAATTAGGTATAGAACTGGCGCTTTAGAAGCTTTAAAGCTTTAAAATCCACTCCACACTACTAATTAAATTAGTAGATCTACTGCCAAAGCAAATTAGATCTAGCCATCTATGTTATATTGCCGCTAATCTAATAAGATCACTAATTATAGGCGGCATAGTACGGACAGGAGAGGATATTTAAGTTACTACTTAAAATGGGCAAGGTTAACACTAACTCTAAAAATTAGAACAGATGGATGCCTCTATTATAGGCGGCATAGTATAAACAAGAGAGGATATTTAAGCTACTACTTAAGATAGGTAAGGTTAATACTAACTCTAAAAATTAGAATAGATAGATACCTCTATTATAGGCAGTATAGTATAGATAGGAGAGAATATTTAAGCTACTACTTAAGATAGATAAGGTTAACGCCAACTCTAAAAATTAGAATAGATAGATATCTCTATTATAGGCAATATAGTATAAATAGGAAAGGATATTTAAGCTACTGCTTAAAATAGGTAAGATTAATATTAACTCTAAGGATTAAAACAGACGGACGCCTCTATTATAGGCGGTATAGTATAGATAGGAAAGAATATTTGTATAATTATAGTACCTATCGTACCAACCGCGTGCCTACGCGCTCGGTACGCCAGGTACGCGTTTACGCGTTCAGTGTATCAACCACTCGCTTACGCGTCTAGTGCACTTATAAAGCACTGACTAATCAGGGAGAGGACGCATCAGTATATAGACCACGTAGTCTGCTTTATACAATCGACAGTCACCATCCAAATAAGTATACAATACTATATGTATTTCGTGCCCGTGGATACAACTCACTTGTGCTATTAAGTTAGTACAAACACTGATCAGTAAGCGCGCACAGATTAGTAATTACTTAATACCTCCCACTAAGTAATATATACGACAGCGACCACCCATTCAGACTCCTAGTATGACCTGCTAGAAGGTTAGAAGTCGGGGATTACGGACCTATTACCAACTCTATATACTTATTTAAGTCTTAGTACAGTTTACCAGAAGTTTATAGACGCGAATATAGACCTGTACGGAAACCCCTACCCTTAACCTACCTTCGAACCTCAAACCCCTGCTCCTACTACACCCTCCTTCAATACCTCCGACGTCTTTTTAGACCCCTTATAGAACCCCCTATCCTTAACCTCCTCCGAACCTCGAACCCCCATTCTTACTATACCTCTTTCAGACCCCTTATGGAGACCCCCTACCCTTCTGCGAACCATTACGGACCTGTCAAGACCCCTTATAGAGACCTCTTACCCTCCTACGAATTCAAACGGCCCGTAAACCGATTTTACGGACCCTTACAAGAACTCTTCCGCCCGCTACGCACTACACTATATAGTATGGTAGATATCAGCAAGCAAGTCAGCGAAGGTTAAAAGAAGTAGAGATAAGGAGTTAACGTTACGTCTATAAACAACATTAACAACTATATTAGTTTCAAAATCCTTAAATACAGATACTTTAAGCTTATAAACGACGACCTATAGGAGCAATACCAGGAAGACTTTATAGACTTTATAGAAGCTATTTTTAAAGCCTGCAACCCCACTACTATCCGCAAACTACGAACCCATTTACGTAACTAAGGTATATAGGTTAAAAGGAATAAACGAGTTACTATTACATAGTCCTTATATAATATAATATACGAAAAGAACCAAACGGAATAAACTAAGGAGGAAATCCTAGACCAGTTCCAAGAAACTAAGGAACTCTTTACTTCTTCCAAACTTAATATAATCGCTGGCCTTATACCTAACCCTCTTAACCAAATTCGTCCTATAAACCTAAGTAGTTTTGGAATTAATCTTACGGGCCAAAGTATACCTAGTACTTAAGTTATGGACCGCAATACCCCTATAACCTAAATTACGGAACGCAATACCCCTATAAACCAAAACACGGACCAAACCCCTTCCGTTATTTAAGTTATAGATCTGTAAACCATCTAAGCAAAGACCTATAGCAAGGAACTAGCTAACCTAGCTAAGCTCTACACCAACAAATCTAAGTACAGCGGTGAAAATGACAACTTTAACTTTAAACTAACTATCTTTACGGACCTTTGTCAGAAGGCCGACATTTCTAAATAGGAGTTTAGCCAAGCCTACTCTACTATGCTGCGCGGCCTAGCACTTAACCACTACTACACCAACCTCAAGAGTAACCCCCTTGGTGTTCCTTTTGATAAGCTATACGAAGCTACACATAACTACTTTAAAGGACTAGAATATAAGCGTGATATTCTTACCTAATAGAATACGACCAAGCTACGGACCGTAATGGACAAGAACACTAAAAAATCGACTATAGAGTGCCTGCAAATCCTTATTAAAGACCTCCGCCACCTATAGCACGGTCTTAATATTAAGCTTTAAACAGACAACTTCCTGCATAATAAACTTATTACGGCCTGCCAGGAAGTAGAGCCCTGCAAGTACGCCTACTATAAGCCTATAGATACCTTAGCTGGCCTTATTAATAACCTACGCTCCTCTATTATAACGTATAAAGTCTTAAACCCACCAGGCAGTATGTAAGCCTTTATTACAGATATTTAATATCTATAAACAGACTTAGACGTCTACTTTATGGACCACTGCTACCGCTAGCAGCACCTATACCGACTAAGTCCTACCCATAACCCCCGCAGCAACCCCTGTACGAAAACATACCCCCATAGACAAACCAGCCAGAAGTGCTTTGTGTGCGGCAAGAAAGGATGTTGGTCTATAAGGCATACCTAGGAAGAACATAATAAGTCTAGGAAGAGACTTAATAGCCGTATTAGCCAGTTCATTTTGGAATACAAAGAAGAGGAAGCAGAAGAGCCCCCTAATAAGTTAATAGAAGCCCTTATAATTAACTTTAACTTAGACGCTTAGGAATAAGAGACCTTAGAGACATTCCTAACCACTTTTAGACCTTTTATAGACAGCCAAGCCTTTAATATCACGACCGTATTAGCCGACTGTTCCTTTATATACTCAGTTGCGCCTAAAAACCATTCCGCAAGCACCCCCGTTATAGACGTTATAGATCACGAGCAGGACCCATTTGCATATATTACCACAGAACGCTATACCCCCAAGGAATTCTATAGTATTATAATCAACACAGGCGCCTCTAAGAAGTCTACTATAGGTTACGGACAATACCTTGTATATAGGACCACCGCAAATAATAATACGGATATTAACACTATATAAACTGGGGCCGTAAACGTCCAATTCGGCATTGGCTTAACTATATTAATTAGATTAGTTATAGTTAAGACCCTAATTAGCCTAGTTAACTTCCATATAGTAAAAGTAGACACCCCTTTCTTACTTTACCTTGCGGACATGGACAGGTTATAGGTTTACTATAACAATATTACGGACACCTTAATTGGCCCTATAACTACCCTAGGAAGCAAGCATGTTACCCTACTAATTACACAATAATTTGGACACCCGTTCCTTATATAGGGAGAGACTTTACGGACCTACATTTAGGAATCTTTTAACTATAACCCGTACTACCTTACTAGTACGGAGATCCACCGTTTACATTATCATTTTGGCCACCCGTTAGCCAAAAAGCTATATAGAGTCCTTAAACGCTCTAAACACGACGATGTTAATAGAAAAGCAGTTAATTACCTAACTAAATACTACTCCTACTGCCAGAAATACGGACGTTCCCCAGGCCGATTTAAGTTCACCCTTTATAAGGATCTTAACTTCAACCATTTAGTATACGTAGACATTATGTATATTAACAGCAGCCTAGTATTACATATAATTAACAAGGCAACCCGCTATTAAGCCGCCTGTTAGTTGCAAAATATATCCATAAAGCATACTTGGGATATTTTACGGACCTGCTGGATTAATACATACGTTAGACCTCCTGAGTATATTACCCACAACGCCAGTAGGAACTTCATCAGTAAGGAATTCCAATAGTATGCTATAGCCATGGCTATATTAATAAAAGCCGTTCCAGTTGAGGCGTATTGGTCCGTCGGGCTTATTAAGCGAGCTTACCCAGCCCTATAGAGAGCTTACTAGATTATTACGGACGAGTGTAAGGACATCTAAAAGGAACTAGCTCTATAGATGGCTATAAAAGCCATTAACAACACTGCTGGCCTAGATGGACTAGTACCTACCCTCTTGGTCTACGGAGCCTACCTAAGGATAAGTAACCTAAATCCTCCTGCCCTATCCATTACGGAATAAGCAGCTGCAATATAGAAGGCAATAGCCGAGATAGTCAAGCTACGGGCCAAATAAGCTGTTAATAACGCCCTATACTACCGTAACGGACCCAATATAACCCTAGTACACGACCTCCCACTTAACTCTGAAGTTCTTATATAGCGTAAAAGCGGCAAGTGGACCGGACCCTACCGTTTACTAGCTGTAGAAAACGAGACGTACTATATATAACTTCCTAGCGGCCCAACCAGCTTTAGGAGCACGTCTATAAAACCCTACTTTCGGCCTAAAGACACCTATGACGTTAAGCTAGATAAACTAGAAGCAACTACTAAGCTAGACAAACTAGAGGTAACCGCCAAACTAGATAAACTAGAAGCGACCGCCGAACCAAACAAGCTAGAAGCACCCTTGCCTACCCTAGAAGTCCTCCGGAAACCCACTGAACCCACTATACCTACCGTAAAGCGTGGTTAAGGACGCCCCTAAAAGCACCCTATAACTAAGAACACTATAATAGAGACTTACCTAACCTCCGCAGGAATATCCGCAAGGTAATCTCCGCCTATAGATATATTAGTTCTAGTACAGGAAACCCCCTTTATGGACTCACAACGTAAAGAGATCAACGGACTACTTAAAAAGGGCGTCTTTATAGTTATAACGGAGAAAGACGTTCCGCAAGGCGTCCATATATTTAACTCACGCTTTATTAACAAAATTAAGCACCTAGGTACTGACAAAGCTTTTAAAAAATCAAGGCTTGTTATATAAGCCTATAACGACCAAGGGAAGGGCTTAGTCCTTACGTAATTACCTACAATTTAATAAGTTAGCCAACGGATTATACTTGCACTTATGCCCAGACTATAGCAAAGCAAACCCATAGCTCTTTACCTACGGGATATCTCGCAAGCCTATATGCAGTCTAATACCTACCTAAGTAGGGATATCTTTATACGGCCACCCCCCAAGCTTAACCTATAACTAGGAACAATCCTATGGGTTATAAAACCTCTGTACGGAGTACTAGAAGCCGGAAACCATTGGTTTAAAACATACCACTAGCACCATATTAGTAAACTTAAAATGGAATAGTTAACCTACAACCCCTGCCTCCTATACAGCCTATTAAACGGCCTTGGTATTGTTGGACTCTAAATAGACAATACCCTATTCCTAGTAGACCAGACCTTTGCGGACGCTAAAGAAACTAAACTACAAAAGGCCAAGTTCTTGGCAAAGCCGTAAGAGTAGTTAACTAAGCAGAATCCGATTAAGTTTAATAGAGGCCTAATTATATAAAAGGGCAACCTAATTAAGCTGACTTAGGAACGCCAAGCCTAAAACCTAAAGCCTGTTATAGCAAAGCCTACGGACCTTACTAGTTCCCGCAAAGAGACCTATAAGACTGTAAATACAAAGGACCAATACGCTGCATAGCGTGCAAGAGGCGCCTATATAGCCATAGTCTGCCAACCCGAATCTGCCTACGACTTGTCCTTTGCGGCCCAGGCAGTAGATTTACAAGAAGAAAATATTAAGCAGCTTAATAAGCGCATTTAATAGCAAATTAATAACGCAATAAGAGGATTTACTTTTATACTACTAGACCTAAATTCCCTTAGTGTAATAGCATTTATGGACGCCTCCTTTGCTAATAATAAAGACCTATTATTATAAATCGGCTTTGTGATTGTACTTATAGACCGCAATTAGGACGTAAATATACTGCACTGGTCTTTAATTAAGTGTAAATGAGTAACCCACAGTGTACTAGCTTCTAAGCTATATGCACTAGCCTATGGCTTTAATATAGCAGCCGCAATCAAATTAACGGTCCAGAAGATTCTATAACTGGAGTAGTTACCCCTAGTTCTATACACCAATTTAAAGTCCCTCTACGACTGCCTAGTTAAACTAGGTACAACATAAGAGAAGAGGCTTATGGTTAACCTTATGTGCTTACATTAGGCCTATAAACGGCACGAGATTACGGAGGTTAAATGGATTAGCAGTAGAGACAACCTAGCAGACACTATAACTAAGGCAAAGCCGTATTAAGCTCTTAAAACCCTAATTAATATAAATAGGCTTAACCTAAAAGTTATAGAATGGGTAGAACGGGACTAATGGAGCACCTACGGTACGTCTACGGCCTGTTGGAAGGCCGTACGGCTCGTTATACAGTACAGGTGGAAAACGGTGGAAAGCTACGGTGGAACTTAGTAGACTTATATAACCCGCTGAATTTTATAGGGTAGTTAAATTAACTAATTACGATTTTCTATCCCTAGGATAGAAAATCGCCATTAGCTTACTTAGCACTAGTGCCTTAACGGCCCTTATAATCCAACTTATAGCTCGTCTACTGCCCGTTAAAAGGCCGTACGGTTCATTCTACGGACCATAAGCAGAACTTACGGCCAGCTTAGGGCACTGTTTAGAAGGCAGCCTAGACGGCACCTTAGGGGAGATTTCCTATGTATTTTCTTTTATGTTTTATGGTTCTATTAAAGCAATTACAGAGGCTGTACACAAGTGGTTTCATTTTTTAAGTACCGCTAGTGTATAATTACAGCACCTATTGTACCAACCGCGTGCCTACGCGCTCGGTACGCCAGGTACGCGTTTACGCGTTCAGTGCACTAACCACTCGCTTACGCGTCTGGTGTACTTATGAAGCACTAACTAATTAGGGAGAGGACGTATCAGTATATAGACCACGTAGTCTGCTTTATATAATCGACAGTCACCATCTAAACAAGCATACGATACTACATGTATTTCGTGCCCGTGGATACAACTCATTCGTGCTATTAAGTTAGTACGAACAATATTTAAGCTACTACTTAAGATAGGTAAGGTTAATATTAACTCTAAGGATTAAAATAGGCAGATACTACTACTATTAGCAGCAGTAAATAGGCATAAGGTAATAGTTAAGCTACTACTTAATATAGGTAAGATTAATATTAACTTTAAGGATAAGTATAAATGGACGCTACTATTACTAGTAGCAGCGAATAAATATAAGGTAATAGTTAAGCTACTGCTTAATATAGGTAAGGCTAATATTAACTCTAAGAATTAGAGCGGGTAGATACCTCTATAGTAGGCAGTATAGTATAGATATAAGGGGGTAGTTAAGCTGCTGCTTAATATAGACTAGGTTAATATTAACTATAAAAATAAGCATAGATAGACGCCGCTATTATTAGCGGCAGCGAATAGGTATAAGGTAATAGCTAAGCTGCTATTTAATATAGGTAAGATTAACGCCAACCCTAAAAATTAGAATAGATGGACACCTTTATTATAGGCAGTATAGTATAGATAGGAGAGGATATTTAAGCTACTACTTAAAATAGGTAAAGTTAATACCAATTCTAAGGATTAGAATAGACAGATACTATTATTATAGGTAGCATAATACAGATAGGAGAGGATACTTAAGCTACTACTTAAGATAGGCGAGGTTAATATTAACTCTAAAGATTAAAACGGGCAGACGCTGCTACTATTAGCGGCAGTAAATAGGTATAAGGTAATAGTTAAGCTGCTACTTAATATAGGTAAGGTTAACATTAACTCTAAAGATAAGCATAAATAGACGCCGCTATTGTTAGCGGCAGTAAATAAATATAAGGTAATAGCTAAGCTGCTGCTTAATATAGGTAAGGTTAATATTAACTCTAAAAATTAAAGTGGGCGGATACCTCTATAGTAGGCGGCATAGCGTAGATATAAGGGGGTAGTTAAGCTGCTGCTTAATATAGACCGGGTTAATATTAACTATAAGGATAAGCACAGATGGACACCACTAGCGGCAGCGAATAGGCATAAGGCGATAATTAAGCTGCTGCTTAAGATAGGTAAGGTTAATGCCAATTCTAAGGATTAGAATAGACAGATGCCTCTATTATAGGCAGCATAGTATAGATAGAAGAGGATATTTAAGCTACTACTTAAGATAGGCAAGGTTAATACTAACTCTAAAGATTAGAATGGACGGATACCTCTATTATAGGCAGCGCAGTATAGACAGGAGAGGATATTTAAGCTGCTGCTTAAGATAGGTAAGGTTAACATTAACTTTAAGAATAAGTATAAATAGACGCCGCTATTATTAGCGGCAGCGAATAAATATAAGGTAATAGTTAAGCTACTGCTTAAGATAGGCAAAGTTAACGTTAACACGGAAGATAAGGACGGGCAGACACCGCTTTTATAGGCGGCAGAGAATGGGCACAAGGTAATAGTTAAGCTACTGCTAAATACAGACAAGGTCAACACTAATGCGAAGGATAGGTACGGGCGGACGCCGCTATTCTTGGCAGTACGGAAAGGACACGAAATTATAGTTAAGCTGCTGCTCGACACAGACAAGGTTGATATTAACACACAGGATACATACTGGTGGACGCCGCTATCGTGGTTAGTAGAGTGCAGGCACGAAGCTATGGTCAAGCTGCTGCTTGCCACTAGCAAAATTAATGTTAATAGAAAAGATATGCATAGACGGACCCCGCTATGTTATCTTAGTTAACTCATCCGCTTTGCCGAGGAATTTAAGGAGGCGGCTACCCCCTGCCCCCACCCGCGCCATAGGAACTTATAAGCTAATTAAACAGTCGCTCCAACTCATGGGTACTTATTAGCCAATAGAACGCCGCGCTACACCCTACCACCCCTACCACCCTAATTCCTCTGCGAAGCGTCTGAGAGATTATAGGCGCGATTTGTAAAGGCAGGCCACCTGCCTAGTAGATAACGGTTGTATTGCCTTTAACGCGGTATATCGCCCCCTAATACACCACCGCTCAGCTCGCCGATACCTCCATTTAAAAGCCCTCCTCTCGCTCTATAGAATCCATCCGTAATAGAGCCTAATTGTGCCCTTAATGTCTCTACAAACATCTCTATAAACGTCTGTACGAACGCCTATATGAACGCCTACACGAACGCCTATATAAACGCCTACACGAACGCCTACACGAATGCCTACGCGAACGCCTACACGAGCGCCTATATAAAGCCGTTTATAAGGCCTTTAAAAACAAGCCTAAATACAACTTCTATATACTAAGACTACAATCGTC